>ERZ791864.70-NODE-70-length-136905-cov-8.431370_pt1 | contig 136905 bp, 130 predicted proteins | sample MGYA00510282_ERZ791864 | MGnify/ENA primary metagenome ERZ791864 (study PRJEB30046, sample SAMN00792087) | human gut metagenome | study: EMG produced TPA metagenomics assembly of the A metagenome-wide association study of gut microbiota in type 2... | reverse complement strand
CAAAAATATATGTTTTTTGTGTTATTTATCTCTTGACATCACACCGCTGGACTATATCATACAAATCATTAGTTACCGTTTCTAGTTACCATTTGCAATAATATAAGAATTCATATGATACGATGCTCTTTTATGAACACTGGCTCCACCCAATATATTACATGAACTCTTGCTATTATTTTTCTCCTCCTTTCCTTTATTATTTTGTATAATTTCCGACTACATGTATTGTACTGTCGGATTTATTTGTAACAAAAACACTGTATTCCCCTGTTTTTTTTATATTAAATGTCTTTTTTGCCATATCTGTTGTCTCTACATACATTCTTCCTATACTTTTTGCTACAATTCCTATACGTATTTTCTTTGTTGGAAACACACTTGCCTCTACAGTAATTTTACTTCCTGCATTTTTATGAAATGTTTTCGTTTTCTTTTCTGTTTTTAGTCCAACTTTCCAGTTTACATTAACTCTTGTAGCAAATGGTAATATTTCTTGATTTTCCTCTACTTCTTCCTTATATCCATTTTCTAACATCCAATTAGGTGAAAAAATAATATCTTGTTCATTTTCTTCTGCAGCTACTGGAATATTTAAATTAATTAAATATATTACACTAACAAGCACTATCATTAATACCTTTTTTACAAACATCTTTTCTCTCCTCTACTCTTCTTCCGTTATCACCATATAATGTCCACCCGCTATCGCTTTTTTCGCCCCTAGATTTTCTAAAAATACCCGATACCGTCCATCTTTTTTTACCTTTAAGTGGCTTACCAGATTTACCCCATTCTCTATATAAGTTTCCTCTCCATCCTCATCAATAATTCCAATTGCTATATGTGTTTCAGGGTGTTCTTCTTCAAACCCCATACAGGCAGCCACTTGAACACAAGTTCCCTTTTTTAAGTGTCCTTCTTTTGTCTCTATTCTCTCTTTCGGCTTGATCTTCCATGTAAATGGTTTTCCATCATTCTCTTTTAATCTTTCATTTTTTATCATGCACTTTTTGATTCTGGTTTTATCATACATTCTATACTTTGCTTTCTGATCCTTTATATCCCCTTCCGTTCCAACATTGATTTCCTCTCTTGTTTCATCTGCAATCTTATCGTATGCCTTTACAAATCCTATCCCTGAAGCAAATACCGTAGTTGCACTGAGTATGATCATTCCAAATAAGACACTTACAGAAATTCCTCTTCGCAACCTTCTTTGTTGTCGATAAGATTTCATTCGTTCCATTCGTAACTTTAATACTTCCTTACTCTCATATAACCCCGCTGTTGTATATCTTCCATATCTGATCTCTTCCATAGAAATATCTATGATCGTAGAAAAATATCCCTTTACATCTGGCAGATATTCACATACTGTCCTGTCACAGTATGTTTCTCCCCATTGATCTAATTGATAAAAAACATCCTTTAACGCAGGTTGAAACCAGTATATACAACAGATAATGTTCGCCAAGTGTTTCCAAATGAGATCATGATGTTTATAATGAATCAATTCATGTGTAAATATCATATTTAGCTGTTGCGGATCATAAATTCTTGACAGAATGATTCTTGGTTTCAAAACCCCATATAACATTGGTCCGCCTGCTTTTTCTAAGATCACTACTTGAATTTCTTTATGAACCCCTAACTTTTTTGATATGCTTTTTACCATACTTTGAATTTCATCTCCACATGGATCTGCATTTAAAATATCCTTCCTTATTGCTCTGTATTTCTCTAGAAATCTGATCGTAAAAATGATCGTTCCAACCAGCCAGATGATCATCAAAATTCCAATGACCCACTTGATCGGACCTGTAACTTCAAATACATAAGTACTCTTCTCAAATCCATTTGCATAGATCAACGTGATTGGTATGGCAAACATCAATAATACCATCTTCCATATCAGATAATTGATATCAATATATCCCTTGTGTTCTATCAAACGTCCTACAGCCTTCCAAAAAAGATATAAGATCGTTCCAAGCAGTGTACATAAGAATATTCCGCTAAATATTTTTATTATGATTATCATCAAAATCAAAGTCATCTAAGATCCCTCTTAACTCTTCCCCGTCTTCTTTTGTCAGTTTCTCTCCTAATGCACTTACTAATCGTTTTGCAGATCCGTCAAACCAACGATCTAAAACTTTCTCAGCTTGATATTTCCCATATGACTCTTCATTGATCAATGGCTGCACATATGCTTTTCTTCCTTTCTTGGTAACTTTGATATATCCCTTCTCTTCTAGCCGGAACAGATATCCGCGGATACTTGTTCTTTTATAATCTTTATTGAGCTTTTCTTTAACCATTTCTATCAGATCAAGAAAAGGAACTTCTCCTTGATAATTCCAAATGCATTGCATGATTCGTTCTTCTAGTCTGGTTAATTCTTCCATTTTCGTATTCCTCCTTTCTTTTATGTTCTATTTTTAGGTTACTTCTATTTTAACATTGTTTTGTACTTAACACAATATATTTACAGGTTATTTTTTTCAATAAAATAATCATTCTATGAAAAAAATCACTGAATCCATATAATTCATATGAACTCAGCGATTTATCTACTATTCTCCAATCAAAACCTTCTTACCTTCAAAGACAAATCCATAATGTCTGATTACGCATCCACGACCGTCAATGCCGTCACTGCTCCAACAATACATAAGATTCCAACAACATCGATCATTCCAAAGGCCTGTCCAAGCACGGTTGCGGAAAGAATCGTTGCAACCAGCGGTTCCACGCATCCAAGCATACTTCCCTGAACTGGTCCTAACATGGAAATCCCATGGAGATAACAGGAAAACGCCACGATCGTTCCTAAGAATACAACTCCAATTGTCATTGCAACCGTCATGATATCCCAATGTCCTGGGATACTCCATACTTTTGTAAATGGAGTTACCAAAACTCCACCGACAAACATTCCCCATCCTGTTGTCTCTAAAGTACCAAATTCGTCTAGTAGTTTCTTTGGCTGCACGTTATAAACTGCAAAAGCAAAAGCGGATAACAATCCCCAGAATAATGCTGCATTGGTGATCACTAAGTTTTTTATACTTCCATGTGTTGCAAGCAAAAAAATTCCTACGATCACAGCTGCCAGAACAAGCACTTCTTCTTTCTTTGGAAATCTTTTTTCCACTAATACAAAGAACACCATAATTAAGATTGGTGCAGAATACTGAAGAACTGTCGCAGTTCCCGGATTTGACTCCTGAATGGCAAGGAAGTACGTCATCTGACACATAGCCATTCCAATCATCCCGAAGATCAGCTGATTGACCGCTGAATCTTCTCTTTTCCATACACGAAAAATTGAATTCCCTTTTCTCTGATACATAAGCAACAGCAGGCAGATTCCTGCCCCTAATAATCTGACTGTCACAAGCCACGTAGCCGTCAGATCTTTTGCATCAAATAAATATTTCCCCATCACACCAGACATGCCCCAGCAGCATCCTCCTGCAACTGTGAAGCAGATTCCTTTTAAACTTCGATTCATAAATACATTTCTCCTCGTATCTGTATTTTTATCTATTCTTCTGTGAGTAAATTATCAAATTCACATTTTTCAAATTCCTGAATGGAAATATTTTTCTTGTTTGGATTGGCGTATACAAAAGTCTTATCTACATTTTCTAGGTAATTTTGAATCTTATCATTTGTCGCACTGATGATTGCCTGGAATCCTAGATTCCTGATCAGGTCAATACAACTTGCAACTTTCTCTGCATCCATCTTAGAGAACGCTTCATCTAAGACAACCAGACGGATGCTTGGATTTCTTCGTACTTTTGGTGAAAGATGAATTCCATAGGCCTGTGCAAAACTTGCGAGTAATGCAACATATAATGGGTTCTGTCCTTCTCCACCAGAGTTTTTCTTGATCATCTTACTTAATCCGATCGTCAGTTTTTCATCACCATCCACAATCTGTTCCATATCAAAGGACAGATACGTACGATAATCAGAATATTTCTGCATATCACGTTTCGCATTCTCAAGTTCTTCACCGGTTGCACCTTCTGGCGGGATAAAGATCTCGATCAATTCATTCATCAGTTCCCCGTATTTATTCTCATGTTCCATAGAGAAGAGATTCATCTGGTCATCCATCGTTGTATTTAAGACAGATGGATCGATATTCAGAGAATCATCCATAAACATTGGATAATATTTTCCATCGGCTCCTGTATTTCTTGTGATCTTAAATTGATATTTGTCTTTCCCAAAGTCGAGTCCACTAATCATGCGGTTTAATTCATCCCTGCGCTGATAAGCTTCCCTGATCGCGCTTCGAATCTTGTATACAAAGTCATCTTTGAAATGTTCCATTGCTGTTTTGGCCTGTTTTGCAGCTTTTTCACGATACATTTCCATGTGATCAGATGATAATTCCTTATAAAGCTTGTCATACACATCATTATTCTCATCTACTGCTGAGAATGTACGGTTCGGATATTCCCTTAAATATGCAGTTCTGACTTCCACAAGCTTTCTATATTCTTCTTCCTTCTTCGTTCCGGCATCATAGTATTTCCTTGCTGCACGTTTTTTGAGACGTTCATAGTCTTCGGTGTCTGTCTTCTCGATCTCTTGTGCAAACTGCTGCTCGTACTCTCCATTTGCCGGTAATTCATTCTGTGCACGGATCAATGCTTCATTCTGGTCAATGATCTGCTGTCTGCATTCTTTTAATGCATTCTGTGTTGCCCAGATTGCTTCTTTCATTGCATTGATCTCTTGTTTGCAATCTTCCTGTTTTAACCTGTTCTGGTCTCTTTCCTCTTCCAGACCTTTTAAGGCACCTTCTCTTAATTTTGTCAGCTGATTTTCTAAATCTTCATATTCTTCCTGACGTTCTTTCGCACGTTCCAGTGTTTCCTGCTGTTTTAAATATTCTTCGGCTGACTGTGGAAGATATTCATAGTCCAAAATAACGGCAGCACTTAAAACTTCTTTTTCTAATGGATCTTTTTTATCAAAGATCTTATCCTTTTCTTTCTCTAATTCTTTGATCCTGTGGCGTAAACTGTTGTCTCCAATGTAGGAATTTCTTGTGTACTGTTTTGGATCTAATCGTTTTAACTGGAAATTTTTATAAAGCATTCCATCTGGTGTGATACCAGTACGGCAATTTCTTAATTCATCGATCGTCTCACATTTGATCACACGCCCGATCAAGGATTCTATCAGCTTTTTCACATAAGACTGTTCTGCAAGAACTTCTTCTGACAATGCATTTTCCTCAACCTTCATGTCCTGCTTATCAATCTTTTGTGTGTCTGCAATCGAAATTCTCCAGTATTTCTTCTGATCCATATCACGATAGATTTCCATGGCATCCTTGACGTATTTTGGTTCCACGATCAGTGTTAATTTATTCGATCCTAAATATCCTTCGACCGCTTTATGCCATCTCTCATCTTTCATATCTAACAGATCGGCAAGCACATTTACCTTTACAAAATCACCACATTTTTCGCTTAATTTCATCTGTAATTCATATCTTGCATCCAGAACTTCTTTTGGATACGCTTTGTTACCCTTTTTCAGTTCTTTCAACTCATCAGAAATGGATTTTTCCTGTTTCTTTAAGGTTCTTAGTGCAGACGCATTATCTTGTCGTTCTTCCTCAGTTTCTTTTCTTAAGATATCCAATGTATGTTTTAATCGGTTTAGATCATCTTCTGTGATATCTCCCTGTTCAAATTTCTCGATATCCCAGATTGCCTGATTTGGCGTAATATCGAGATCACACCATTTTTTTAAGTCTTTTGATGTCTGTTCCCAACGCTGTACGGAATGATTTAACTGTCCTAACAACTCCTGAACATCCTTTTTCCTTGTTGCGATCTGATCGTATCCACTTCCTGCGATCTGTGCTACTAATGCATCGTATTCTTTGGCGAGTTTCTCTAGTTTCTTCTCAAGAACTGTTTCATTCTCTTCCTGTGTCTTTAGATCTTTCTCTCCATCTTCAATCTTTTGCTGTAATAGATGAATATCTGTTTTTAATTTCAGGACATCCAGTTTGTTCATGCGGTACTGACAATAATCCTGTTCCTCTTTTTTGGTCTTGAATTTAACGAAACTTTCTTTGATCTCTTCTAAGCTCTTTGCTTCCTTTAATGTATCTTCGATTCTCTGACGCATTCTTCCATACTGCATCACGCTTTCCTGCATATCTTCAATATGAATGTCCTGCTCCATACAGATGTATTCTTTCACAAAATCTTCGAGCTTGATATTCATTTTAAATGGGATCGCGCGTTTAAACAGTCTTGGGAATTTCTCCATATCAAGACCGCCAAGATAGATGTCATACATCTGTTTTCTAAATCTCTCGTTGCTTGTTCCAAAATAGAAATCTTCTTTTTTGAAGTTTTTCTGCATATATTTGCGGAGTTCCGAAATTGTCATCGCATGTTCTTCCGTACGGTAAGCATTCTCTAAAATGCCGCCTTTGTGCCAGAAAAATAATCTGGATGTATCATTTCTTGCTGTATCTACGTCAAATACAACTCCAAGACATTCTTTTTCGTCAGATTCTGTCTGTGTAAATTCAAGAACGATCGTTGTGGAGAAGTTTTTATTTCTCAAATAAGTAACTTCATCTTTCTCTCCGACCGCAACCATTCCTCGCAGGTATTCGATCAGATTTCGATCGGAATCGTCTGCTGCCGCCTTATTAAAGAATCCACGACCATCTGTATTCGCATATAAAACGATCTGCATCGCATCGATCACTGTTGACTTTCCACTTCCAGAATGTCCGGTAAAAAAATTGATTCCATCGTTGAAACTTAATATTTTCTGATCTATATAATGCCAATTATTCAGGCATATCTTCGATAATGCCAGAAATGGCTGCTTCGTCTTCGTCAAACTCACTGTCTACTTCCTCCTTACTGAAACTTTCGATCAATCTGCGGATGTCATCTCCTAGTAACACGACATTCACGCATGGATAGATCATCATTCTTGTCTCGTCATTTAACTCTTCTAATACATCGAGGGGTTCGATGATCTGATATTTCTTTAATAATGCGATGGAACGACGCATCTCAGTGATGGATGGCAAGGTTCTCATCAGATGGAAATCATTGATCTTTTCATGGATTTCTCCTAATGATGTATACACACTTGTATTCGATGAAGCCTCTGCCATATGTTCATCGTACAATAATTTTAAGATCAGAAGATAAATGGTTGATAATCTGGAAATCTTCTCTCCGATCAAAGTTTCTCCTTCAATATAAAAGACTCCCAGATGCAGATTTTCTCTTAATTCGATTCCTGAAATCTTAAAATATTCTCTTAAAAATTCCTGATGCAGGTCAATGGTTCTAAATTCTTTATTGTATACAAGTCTTCCGCTCTTTTTATCATATTTTCTTTCTAATACAAATGTCTGTTTTAATAACGTACGGATCACTTTCGTGACCGCATTTTTTTCTTCGTCATTCAATTCTTCATAATACGGTATCATGATTTCGGTTTCCTCCTTACAAAAGTTAATGCCGGATAGCGGTAACTTCCATTATCGATCAATTTATCGTCTCTCTCGATCACTTTATATTTACTGTTTCTTCTCGTGCTGTAATCGTAGGCAAGGATTAATTTCTCAAAGGACTCTTCATCCCTGATATCAATATCCTTAACTTCCATATGGTCATCATGCATGTAAGCTTCAATAAAATCTTCAATCTCAGCCTGCTGGTATCTTGTATGAATCTTATTTAATCTTAGGACATCTTCTCTTGATAATTCTTCCTGCTGCTTTTCTTCTTCTACCTGACTTGCAAAATCTCTTCGTTTTCTCTTCTTATACAAAGACTTCTCTGAAAGCACTTCAAAATGAGACAGATTCATACTTTGTCCGACCTTCTCGATCTTTTCCTCGCTGTCCTTAGAATCCCCGATCGTCTTTAACAGCTGGATCATCAGACCTCTTGTGTCGGATTCTCCATTCAGCATGTAATTCATACGCGTTACTGTCGCCCTGATATATTTGGAATGTTCTTTATCCATGTTGGAAATTCGATGTTCAATATCATCAAATCCACGTTCGATCGCATTGATGATGCTTAGCACATCTTCGCCTTTTTCTTTATCTGCTTTCTTCTGTACCTGTTCCATCCATGGAATATCTTCTCTCATTTCTCTTAAACATCGTTTGATATCATTTTTATATAGGTAGAAGTTATCATTTGTCTTTAAGATATGATATTTCTTCTCAACGATCTCCTCGACGTAACCTTCCAAATGTTCTGCCAGCACTTCTTCATATGATTTCTGTTTTAGCAGTCGGCTAAAGAAATGGTCCATGTTGTGTAACATATCCTGCAAGGCTTTATTTAATTTCTTTGTATTAACAAGCGCTGTTTTTAACATGGCTAAGTTCATCTTCTTATCATGCCAGAATGAAAACAGTGTTGCGTATACATTCTGGATATAGATCTCTGTGTCATCCGTTGATGGGTTGACTAATTCTTCAAATGCTGTTAAAAATACGGCTGCGTAATCAGGAATGATGATATTGGTGGTTAATGTTGAGAAATCTTCGATCCTCTTTAACCAGCCTGTCTTGATCAGCCAGTTTAAGATCCTGTTTGGCGGTGTCTGGCTTGCATCATTTTCTGATTCAAATTCTTCAGGAGATAACCAGATCCGCTGGCTTTCGTTCCAGTCTTCTAATACCTGAAGGCATACTTCTTTACTTAAATAATAATTGTTATATTCATATTCTTCGTTGATCTTCAGCAGGGCTTCCATATAAAGTTCTCTGTTCATCGAACGAAATAAACTCCAGAATGAATCTGGGATATCATAGGCAAATTTCATAGGTAACTTCCTTCTTTGGTTGTACTTTATTCTCTGACTCTTTATTTTAACTGATTCGAATGACCTCGTAAAGTGATTTCCTATGAAATAATAATTGACACAAGTCCGAAATCAGACTATAATTATCGTAATCTAATAGTCCGATTTCGGACTTAATGTAATTGTTATAAGAAAGGAAGTCACTATGGAATCGAAACAAAATCGCGCCTTAAAGGAATTTGATTCGCTCTATAAGATGATCGATGATGTCTACCATGAGATCGCTCTTTCCATGGATCTTACAGATTCGGCATTTCTCATTTTATATTGTCTGTTAGAACTTGGAGATGGTTGCTCTCAGAAAGATATCTGCAAACTTTACTCCATCTCAAAACAAACGGTAAATTCTTCCGTAAAATCTCTGGAAGACAAAGGATTTTTGGTCCGTAAAGCCGGTGTCGGAAGGGATATCCATTTATTTTTTACAGAGTTTGGACGAGAATTTTCTGAAAAACATATCGGTCCTGTCTTTGATATGGAAAATGCTACATTTGAATCTATGGAACCTTCGGAGTGTGAACAGTTGCTTTCTCTTACGAGAAAATATGTCCAGATTTTAAAGAAAAATACGAAACACTATATCTTAGAGGAAAAGGAGTTTTAGTCTATCATGAAGATTCAATTATCGGATCATTTCACTTACAAACGTCTGATCCGTTTTGTCTTTCCATCGATCATTATGATGATCTGTACTTCGATGTACAGTATTATTGATGGATTATTTATTTCCAATTTTGCAGGAAAAACAGCATTTGCTGCAGTCAATCTGATCCTTCCTGTTGCGATGGGTGTTGGAGCGATCGGATTTATGATCGGTTCTGGTGGAAGTGCGATCGTTGCAAAGACGCTTGGTGAAGGTAAAGAAGAAAAAGCAAATGAATATTTTTCTATACTGATCTTTACTGCTTTGATCGGAGCTACGATTCTGTCTATCTTTGGATTTATTTTTATAAGGCAGATCTGTATAGCACTTGGTGCGCGTGGACAGCTGCTTGAATATGCGTCTACTTATGGACGTATTATGTTTGTATCACAGCCAATGTTTATGATGCAGACGATCTTTTATAACTTCTTTATTACAGCTGAGAAACCTTCTTACAGTCTTCGTATGTCTTTGATCTCTGGCGTGATCAATATTGTGTTTGACTATCTCTTTATCGGTGTCATGCATTATGGTGTTGCCGGGGCTGCGGTTGCAACTGCCATGGGTGAGTATGTTGGCGGGCTTGTACCGTTGATCTATTTTGCGCGGAAAAATAACAGCAGTCGTCTTCGTCTTGTGAAACCTGTCTGGAGAAAAGATATTTTATTAAAGACCTGTTTAAATGGTTCTTCGGAATTTATGACAAATGCTTCTTCTTCCGTTGTAAATATGCTTTATAATACACAGTTAATGCGCCTTGCTGGTGCAGATGGTGTTGCTGCTTATGGTGTGATCATGTATGCGAACTTTATCTTTGCTGCGATCTATCTTGGATATTCTATGGGAAGCGCTCCGATCACCAGTTATAATTATGGGGCTGGAAATCATTCGGAATTGAAGAATATGTTGAAGAAGAGTTTGTCTTTAATTGCTGTAACTGGGGTTTGTCTGACTTTGATCTCTGAGTTTTTTGCCCATCCGCTGATCAATATCTTTGTTGGATATGATGCTGATCTGTTTGCTATGACGTTACATGGATTCCGGTTGTATGCATTTGTGTTTTTGATCAATGGATTTAATATCTGGGCTTCTTCGTTCTTTACAGCTTTGAATAATGGGGTTGTTTCTGGGATGATTGCGTTCCTTCGAACTTTGTTGTTTCAGATTGGGTGTATTATGCTGCTGCCAATTTTGCTTGGATTGAATGGAATCTGGATGGGAGTTGTTGTGGCGGAGATGTTGACTTTAATTGTTACGATTTATTTTTTACGGAGTAGAAAGAAAGTTTATCACTACTAGATTTTGTAATAGTGTTTCATGTATGAGTCAGAAAGAAGATAAGAAAAAATATTTATAAGAATACAGGGTGACACTCCGCATTTTTGAAAGCGTTTTTTCTTATCTTCTTTCTGACTCATACAACGGAACGCTGTTCAAATCACTACACAATGTGTATGTTAAACTGTATTAGTTGATGATTTTTGTACTTATTAACAGAAGTTTAGATAAAATCTACAACACCGATTTGTTGGGATATTTGAAAATTATCTTATCTTAATTTCTCTTCAATTGTAGTAATATCCGCATTTTTTTCGTTATATGTCACCGTGCCCAAAACCACCAGAAGCATATTAATAACAATCACAGCCAACAATATAAATCCAATAACTTTCCATATTCTTTTATGCCGTCTATTCTTAAGCGCCAATTGTTCACTGATCTTCGCAAGTTGTTCTGCTACTTCATTCTTATTGGTTTCTTCTTTTATTTCACTACCCAATAATTCACTCACTTTAATCTCTAATACATCCGCTAATTTGGATAATGTATCTGCATCTGGTACGGATAGTCCTTTTTCCCATTTGCTGATAGTTTGTCTTACTACATGAATTTTGATCGCAAGTTCTTCTTGTGTGTATCCTTTTGCTTTTCTTATTATTTTCAGATTCTCATTAAACATAATTATTGTCTCTCCTTATATTTTGATGTATTGAATTTACACCAAAATATATCGTTGCGGCAAGCAACGCGGGTTAACATTATCCTTTTATCATCTCTAACAATTCTGGTATATCATTTTTTAATGTTTCAAAGACAATATTTAAATCAACATTTCCATAATCATGTACAATACGATTTCTCAATCCATACATAGCATTCCATGGAATATATCCTCTTTTCTCTTTATACTCATCCGACAATTTCTTTGCATTTTCAGATAACTGAATCATTCGAAACAACATTGAATCCAGTAATATTTCATTTGCATTCAATTCTTCTATATCTACATCTTTCATATGTTGTACTATAAATTGCAAATCATTTTGTATTTTTTGAATGTAATAACGATCATTCTTTACATTATCCATATATTTTTATCCCATCTTTTAATATTTCTTGTGTTAATTCTAAATTATCTTTTAGTTGATTAATTTCTAAAACATCTACTTTTTTGTGTAGTGCTTCTCTAATTTCTTCGACTAATCCATAAAATTTTAGTCCTTTTACATTTGCTGAAATTAACAGATCCACATCACTGGTTGGCTTTGCTTTCGATTTAGCGTAAGATCCAAAAAGATAACAAAAATTTACATCATATTTTTGAAATACATTTCCGCATTTTTCAGTTATATATTCTATATCAATAATTCCATGTTCTTCGTCTATTGGATTTATTTCTGAAAGTTTTTCTAATATATATTTGTATTTCAAACTTCCTTGTTTTTTCTCATCATTCTCATATGATTTATAAGAACGTAAAGATATTCCTACCAAATCAGCAACTTGTTGTTGTGTCATCTTTTTTTCAGTTCTCATTTTTTTTAACTCACCCATCATAATTGCACCTCTTAATTTATAATAGTGCAATTTTTGCACTTCGTCAATTCGAAGGTGCAAAAATTACACCATTATTTAAATTCTATAATAGGTATTTTTTTCTTAATAAATTTTTTTATTCTATGATCATGGCTGGCTTATCTGCATATTCATCGAGAAAAATCAATACTTTCTTGCCGTATAAAAGATTTAGATCACTGGATAACTTCCTTGTAACCTTTGCATTCCTTATAAATCTACTTTTGAAATTCCTTCCGCAAAACCTCTTTCGGTGCCTCAATCTCATTTGCCAATGTATGTTCCGTTAATTCTGACAAAATTTTTAATTTCTTATTGATCATCGGGCGCATGCAGTTTGGAACGTGTTCCTGATGGGCTCTGTGAATTGCCACACATTCTTTGCAATTTCCATGATATCTACAGGCTTTTTGACATGGGCAGTGGTCTTTGTCTGCATATTCTTTTCGAAATTCTGATGCGAATTCTTCTTGTAATCTTAAACCTTCTGCTCTGTTTCCTTTGTGGAATTCTGCCATTGCTGCGATTTCTTTTTCATTATATTCGATTTTCATATACTATACCTACTCCTTTATCCATATAGATTTTCTTTCAATTTGTATTATAATAGAATAAATGAAACGATGCCATGATAAATAAAAATATAATGAAACTGGAAAGAGATGATCTTAAATAAAAATGAAACGAATTGATTTTGAAAATGGGTCTGTAACCCAAAATATCTTTGCAGCTGCACTTCCTATGCTTGTTGCTCAGATCTTAAACTTATTATATAACATTGTTGACCGTATTTATATCGCACGAATCCCACATATTGGAACAGCTGCACTTGGTGCTGTTGGACTGTGCTTTCCGCTGGTTGTGATCATTACTGCATTTGCTAACTTATTTGGAAGTGGCGGAGCTCCTTTATTTTCGATCAGCCGAGGGCAAAAGAGAAATAAACAGGCTGTCCATATCATGAATACATCATTTACTATGGTTTGTTTTAGTGCTGTCGTATTGATGCTCATTGGGCTTTTATTTGCACGCCCGCTTTTGATATTATTCGGGGCTTCCAAGGATGCTCTCGTTTATGCTTTTCCATATATGATGATCTATCTGATCGGTACACTGCCATCTATGATCGCCATTGGAATGAATCCATTTATTAATGCACAAGGATATTCAACCATCGGAATGTTTTCTGTTGCGATCGGTGCCGTTGCCAACTTACTGCTTGACCCATTCTTTATTTTTGCATTAGGGTTTGGCGTTCGGGGTGCTGCGATCGCAACTGTGATCTCACAATGTCTTTCTGCTTCTTTTGTATTATTTTTCCTTACAAAAAAAGCAGAATTAAAGGTACGTTTTCTTCATAAAAATGAGCTGTCAGAAAGTTTAGGATATGCAAAGAATATCATCAGCCTTGGAACTGCCGGATTTATCATGCAGTTAACTAACGGGCTAGTAAGTATTGTTTGCAACAATGTACTTTCTGTGACTGGCGGAGATATTTATATCTCTGTCATGACGATCGTATCAAGTGTACGACAACTTGTGGAAACCCCGATTTATGCCATGAATGAAGGCGGTTCTCCGATCTTAAGTTATAACTATGGTGCCAGACGTCCAGCTCGTGTAAGAAAGGCTATGGTCGTTATGTCTGCTATGATCCTATGCTATACAGCCGTTATGTGGAGTGTTATCATTTTTGCTCCTGGTACATTGATCCGTGTATTCAGTTCTGATCCTTCACTTGTAAAAGATTCCATTCCTGCATTGAATCAGTATTTTGCTGCTTTTATCTTTATGGATCTACAGTATATTGGACAGACAGTATTTAAATCTCTAAACAAAAAGAAACATGCGATCTTTTTCTCATTGCTTCGTAAGGTATTTATTGTTATTCCATTAACTTATTTTATGCCTTATGTATTGCACATGGGAACTTCCGGAGTATTCCTTGCGGAACCTGTTTCTAATGTGATCGGTGGAAGCTTTTGCTTCATTACGATGCTTTGTACTGTGCTACCTGAACTTAGAAGAATGGATAACTGTGATTGATCTTTTTATGTTAAAATTTTCTCTCCAGTTCATCCATCTCTGCCATGATCTCCGCTTGCTGTTCATCAAACAAAAGCCCTCTATTATACTGGTAGTACTTATCACATCCATTTTCCTTGATAAACCAGACACTGTAATAATTAACATTCAGTTCTGTCACAAATACAACCATTTCCTGACTTTGTCCAAAGGCTTCTTCCATGAAGTCAAATGCATTGTCTAGTGCTTTGGTTGTATTCTCTATCTGCTGTTCTAATTTTGCTGGTTCTTTCTTGAATTCTTCTCTCACACGTTCAAATTCTGCTTCTGCTTCTAAATGTTCAGCTTTGCTGATCTGTTCATATGACTCCAGAGTCTTGATCACATCAAGCAGCATATGTTCCTGTGCTTTTCCAAGTTTCTCTGTTTTTTTCTTCTCGTTGAAGTCCTCATGGATTTCTTTGACTACCTGACTTAATGTCTTGCCTGTTTTAAGTTGTTTTAGACAGCCAAATAATTCCGTAACATAAGCATCCTGCCGATAAGATTCAGCAAACATTTCGGACAATTTTCCATTTAACAATCCGACAACACTTAATTTCTCATCAAATGCTGCGAATTTTAATCTGCCGATCGTTTCCTGATTCCATTGTCCTTTTAAAATACGCTCGATTCCATAGTCTTCTTTGTATTTCTTATATAATTCATAATAGTTGGCAAAGTCTTTGGCGATCTTCAGGTGCTGTAAGTACTGAAATACCACTTCTCTGTCAATATCTTTTCCAAGTTCTTCGTAAACTTTTAATAACTGAGACAGATCTTCCCATCCTCTGGCTGTAACAAACGCCTTTCCATCAACTGTTGTTTCCATACGATAGAAATATTCTTTACGGATTTCAAGATATGCAAGGATTGCTGGGTGGATTCCTGCCTGATATGCGTATTCTTTCCACACTTCATAGTCTGCTTCCACATCAATCTTCTTCATACGGTCCAAGGTAACTACGTCAAAATCTCTGACAGATTTATTGTATTCTGGTGGATTTCCTGCCGCTACGATGATCCAGCCATCTGGTACTTTCTGATTTCCGAACATCTTACACTGCAAAAACTGAAGCATTGTTGGTGCCAATGTCTCAGATACACAGTTGATCTCATCAATAAATAAAATACCTTCTTTATTTCCAGTCTGTTCAATCTTTTCATAAACAGATGCAATGATCTCACTCATCGTATATTCCGTAACAGAATATGTTTGTCCACTATATTCTTTTTCTCTGATAAATGGCAAACCGATCGCACTCTGTCTTGTGTGGTGCGTGATCGTATAAGCTACCAATCCAATCTCACATTCTCTTGCGATCTGTTCCATGATCTGTGTTTTTCCAATTCCCGGAGGTCCCATCAAAAGGATCGGACGCTGTCTGATGGATGGTATTTTATATTCTCCATAATTATCCTTTGTAAGATAAGCTTCAATGGAATCTTTGATTTCCTGTTTTGCTCTTTTAATATTCATGTTCTTCTTCTCCTTCATCAAGATCTTCGGCATCGACGATCAATTTAACTGCCCATGGCGGTACATCCACATCTTCGTATTCTTCCTGCATAAAAATAAATGCTGTCTGATATGGTGGTTTCTTCTTTGGATAGGTTCCTTTTCCATCTGTGAAATAGATCAATCCCTTCAGATGATAAAATTCACCCTGTTCGATCAGATGATTCACATATTCAAATGCTGGCCGGAAATCTGTCCCACCTTCTCCGATCAATTCCAAATGTTCCATATATTCTTTTAATTCTTTTTCATCTGTGATCTTCTGGTCGTTTTGTACCATCTCATCACACTGAATGATATGAATATTTACCTTATGAAAAAAGCTCTCTGCTTCCGTTAACACACCATATGTTTCTTCCAGAAATTTCTTTACCAGATCACCAGAACATGACATTGATGTATCGATCACGATGGCAAAGTCTTCAACTTTCTTTACTTCCTTCCACTCCTGCGGCTCGATCAATGGCATATTTCCATACATAGAAAGTCCATAACTGTAAAATATATAGTCAAACGAATCTGGATCCACACTGACTTCTTCTCTTAAAACCGAAAATTTTCTTAAAAATTCACGATAATCATAACGGTCTCTGTTTTCTACCTGTACCTGTCCGATCAGATCCCCTGCTTGTTGTGACTCTTCACTGGAAAATGTCTCCATATCTGTTTCCGTTTTTTCACTGATATTTTTCCATTTATTTTCTACTTCCTGATGAAGATCTTGTTTGGGATCTTCTGGCCAATACTGGTGGTCATCTACTCGAAATTCCATCTGCAGTTCTTTTATTTTCTTCTCTTCTAATCCAAAAGAAACCAACTGTCGATAAATCCCCTCGGCTGTCAATACTTTGAGGTTCCTCTCAAGCTGCCCGTAAATGTCTTTGCGCAGCCTTGTTTGCACCATATGGATACATTTTAAATGCCAGTGATCAATAATTGATTCGACTGCGATATCACAAGAAATATTCCATAGAGTCTTATCTCTTCCTTTTCTTCTTGTCACATGATGTAAAATGCAGTGAAGTACCATATGAAGATATGCACGATTCATCCGGACTCTGTTTTGCCTGTACATGCCTCCTAAAGCTCCTGGATGATAAAACATACACATTCCATCCGTTCCAACACCATTTACAGAAGGATCGATCACATAAGCAAAACTGCTTAATGCCACATCTAAAAAACGCATATGGATATATAATTCATTTCTTGTCGTCGCAAGGATCTTTGTTCCAAGTTCACTGAGACGCTCATTGATATTTTCTTCCATTATTCATTTCCCTTTATCTTATCTATAATTCAAATGTTTTCTTTTTCTTTGGAAATCTCTTATGCTGTTCGTTCATCAAAATACTTAAAAGTTCTGTTTTCTGCTTTCTGGATGCCCAGTCGATCGCTGCTTCGATTCCTTCTTTACTGAAATAATTCTTCTCAGCCATCAAATTGATAAATGGCATCTGATCTTCTTCTTTTAAATAATTCATCATCTCACATTGGTTCTGCTTTACATAGCCCTCGTATTGCATCCATGCAAAATCTGATACCCCGTATGGCATTAACATACGCCCAGCTAATATCTCCCATACAATATCCAGATCTTCCTGAACTGCTGCCACTGGAAAAATATCATCATATTTACGATAGTCGATCTCTCCTCGCAAAAAACTTTGGCGATATTGATATCCTGTTCCATGAAAATGTGTCTCCACAATTCTTGCTGGTGTATTTTCCACAGCCTCTTCATAATACTCTGGATAAAATAAACGACTTTGTTTTTCTTCTTCTTTATAACGGATATTTACCTGCAATGGAAAACGAGTATCTCTTACAACGTCTCTTAAAGCACTTTTTTTATCCTCATAAACATCATAGTAGATCTTTTGCAACTTGCATCCTGTAAAAATTCCTGCTCCTGTTCTTAAAAGAGAATCTGAAAACCCAAGTGTTGTCAGATTTACACATCCATAAAATGCATATTTCCCTATTTCCACAGTATCCGGTGGCAGATAAACTTCTTTTACTGCCTCCCCACAAAACATCGGTTCATCTTCACTGCCCAAAAAGTCTTCGCCGATCATAATCTCTTTTGCTTCGTCTTCTTTTCGTTTATGCGCAGAAAATGCATAATCACCAATCTTCGTAACTCTTTTTCCTTCAATTTCCGAAGGAATCTCTACTTGATCTTCTTTGCTGAAACAACGAAGAACTTCGATTCCTCCATCTTTTGCATCTCTGTATTGTATCTTAAGCATCGTCTTTTCCTTCGCCTTTCTCCATGTATACACTATCCTTATTATAGCTGACTGACAGGAAATATCAAGAATCGTAAAAAGGAATTTCCCATCTTCATAAAAATGTAATATAATGCAGAAAGATACGATGATTTTATACACTTATGATGATATATAAAGGAGATTTTTATGGAACGACTGATCGTTTTAGGAACTGGAAATGCACAGGCAATTCATTGCTATAACACTTGTTATGCCATGCAAAAAGGTGAAGAATACTTCCTTGTCGATGCCGGCGGCGGAAATGGAATTCTATCTCAGCTTGACAAAGCTGGAATCACTCTTGAAAGCATTCATAATATTTTTGTGACACATGCTCATAATGATCATATTTTAGGAATGGTCTGGATGATCCGTATGATCGCTACTTCTATGAACAAGGGAACTTATGATGGCACTCTGACGATCTACTGTCATGAAGAACTGGTTCATACGATCAAAACGCTGACAAAACTTACCGTTGGTAAGAAATTTTATAAGCATTTTGATGAACGTATTGTATTTCATGTCATTGCACATGGAGATACGATTCAGATTCTTGGAGATTCTTTTACATTCTTTGATATCGGCTCTACAAAAGAAAAACAGTTTGGTTTCACATCGGTTATGGAAAATGGATTAAGGGTATCCTTTCCTGGAGATGAACCTTATCGTGAATCTCTTTATGATTTTGTGAAAGATTCTGACTGGCTGCTTCATGAAGCATTTTGTGTGTATGGTGAGAGGGATATTTTTAAACCTTATGAAAAACACCATAGTACGGTAAAAGATGCCTGTGAATTAACAGAACATCTAAAGATTCCAAATCTGGTTCTATGGCATACAGAAGATAAAAATATGCTGCATCGTCAAGAAAAATATATGAAGGAAGGCAAACAGTATTATACTGGAACACTTTATATACCTGAAGATCTGGATGTATTGAAATTGTAATTTAGAAGGTTAATGATCAACCTTCCATCAAATGATAAATGATCGCAGCTACAACATCATAGGCATTTTCCTGCAAATGTATTCCGTCCACGGTATACTCTCTTGACAACTGCCCATCTTCTCCGATCAATTTATCAAATACATCAACATACTCAAAGTTATCCTGTTTGCACAATCTTTGTATTTCTGTATTGATCTTTTGAATCTCTTTATTGGATTTTCCTTCTGCCCAGGACGGCATCAATCCAATCCTTTTGGTATATGCCGGATACATAGATTCAATATAAATCTTTGTATCTGGCAATTGCTGCCGAATCCTTCGTGCAAGTCTGATCAATCGTTCTGCTAACACTCTTGCTCCTGGATACAATGACATCAGGAAATCATTTGCACCACCTTGCATGATAATGATATCTGGTTTATATGGAAATACGTCATAAGCCAATCTTGCACCCATCTCTGCGATCGTATCCCCTGCAACTCCACTGTTAATGAACTGTGCATCTATATTTTTTAATTTTTCCATTGGGAAATAGTCGGTCAGGGAATCCCCAAACATAACAATTGTTCTCTTCTTCTCTTCCATTGTCTACTCCAGTACTTTTTGTTTAAAATCCTCTTTTTGCTGCATGGAAATATTTAATCCCTTGATCATAAACTGATTAATAGAACCATATTCTTCTTTCATGGTTTTAAGTGCTGCATTTAAAAATTCTTCTTTTGCCACAAAATAGCCCTCTATTTTTTCGATTTTTTCGCGATGCAATCCTGCTAAATGAAGTTTCTTTTTTAATTTTTCTACTCTTGTGATCGCAGCTTTATTGGTCTTTAGATAATCTTCCATCACGTCATCTTCAGACACATCAAGCAAAAATAAAATGGTTGCTGATAACAATCCACAACGGTCTTTTCCTTCTGTACAATGCCATAAAACCGCACCATTTTTTGTATTCATAATCTTTCTGACTGCCTGTGAGATCTGCTTTCTGCAAAATTCTTCTTTGATCATCATCGTATAAATATCTGACATCTCTGGAAATTCTTCCATATGTAACATCTGTTTTCTTGTTTCCTGCTCCCGGCTGACTCCCACCATGCTTTCCATAAAAAACGGAATATTCTCATAAACAGCTCCCGCCACTTCCAGATCTGGCTCTTGTTCTACTTCCATTGGTGTTCTTAAATCCAGAATTTTCTGTAAATGATATTCTGTTTCCAGTAAAATCTTATCTTTCTGCGTAATCCTTGATAAACGGTTGCTGCGGATCAGATGTTTGTCTTTGATCACTGCACCTTCTGTCGTTTTTAATCCGCCAAGGTCTCTCGTATTATCTGCACCTTCCAGATAAATCTTCCCCATGTTACTGCCTCCATTTTTGTATGATCAGTTTTCCTTCTCTGGCTGTTCTTTCTCCAAAGATATTCCATCCATCATATAAGTTTTCTCATTTTTCTGATTTTCCAGATATTCTGTCCTGATCTGTGCTTTTGCTTCTTCATAGTCTCTCTTTAATTCTCTTGCGGAAAGCAGACGACAGCCTTGTCCGCGGATAATGATCTGCTCCAATCCATCGGATGTTGCAACCGTTACATCGTATTTTCGTCCATGGCTGTGGGCAAATTTTTCAATATATTGATCTGCTGTTTCTGCTTCTTTTGTATAGACTACATGAATGTTCATATAATCTGTGATCTCTGTTTCATGTCCTTTCACACGATATGCATCAAATACAACGATCAGCTCCATACCCTTCATTCCTTGATAATTACTCATCTCATCAAGTAATTTTCCTCTGGCTGCATCTACATTTGTATCTAATAATTCTTTCAGATCATCCCATGCGTAAATGATATTATATCCATCAACCAACAGATATTTCTTGGACATATCTCTTTTTACCGATGATTTTTCTGCAGATGTATGATAATCCTGCACAAGTCTTGCTGTTTTCTTTTTCTTCCATTTACTCTTATTATGCTGATTCGCATAAAATGTTTGTTCAAGAATCCGATCGATTTCCTCTGTATCAATGGATTCTTCCTCAATATAAGCCCTGCGCTGTGTCAGTTCATCAAATTCCTCTTCCTCGATTTCTTTCGCAAGAACGCTCTCCAGATGCATATGTTCTGGTACTTCATTCCATGCGACATTGTACCCGGCTCCATGGGAACAGAAAACAGATCCACATGGATTTTCAAGGTCTCTATCTGGATCATACCCACTGGCTTCTATGATTTCTTCTTCATTATGGCAGATATCATATCCATTTAAGGTTGTAAATAATCTTCCCATACCTTTGGAATATGCTAATACTTCTTTTTGGTATCCCTGCATCGTAGAAACTGGTGCTATTCCTTGAAGCACTGACATCTCTCCTGCAGTATCTGGTGTATCAAACGTACCCTGCATCTTTTCAATATCTGTCATAGCTCTTCCGATCATCTGCTGTGGAACTTCCAGCCGGAACTTATAATATGGCTCTAATAAAACACTCTGTGCCATACGAAGTCCCTGTCTTACTGCACGGTATGTCGCCTGACGGAAGTCTCCACCTTCTGTATGCTTCTGATGCGCCCGCCCTGCTGCCAGCGTGATCTTGATATCTGTGATCGGTGCTCCTGTTAAAACCCCTCTTTGCTCTCTTTCTAATAAATGTGTTATGATCAGTCTCTGCCAATTCTTATCCAATACATCTTCGCTGCACTGTGTGTCGATAACAACTCCACTTCCCCTCTCCAGCGGTTCCATCAACAAATGTACTTCTGCATAATGTCTTAACGGTTCAAAATGCCCAACACCTTCTACAACATCTGCTATCGTCTCTTTGTATACAATATTGCCCTGTCCAAATTCCACATCTACATCAAATCGTTCTTTGATCAGACTCTTTAGGATCTCCAATTGAACCTCTCCCATGATCTGCACCTGAATCTCTTGTAATTCTTCATTCCAGATGATGTGAAGTTCTGGTTCTTCTTCTTCCAGCTGACGAAGTTTTGGAAGTATCACGCTTGCACTTGTCTGTTCTGGCAATATCATCTGGTAAGTAAGTACTGGCTCCAACACAGGTTCATATCCGCCCTGCTCAGCTCCAAGGCACTGCCCAGGGATCGTATCTGAAAGTCCTGTAACCGCACAGATTCTTCCTGCCTGCAATTCATTCACTGTCTCATACTTTTCTCCAGAATAGATACGGATCTGATTGACCTTTTCATCACTTTCTGTAATAACTGTTTTTACCTTTAAATCTCCACCTGTTACTTTCAAATGTGTCAGACGATTTCCATTTTCATCTCTTGTGATCTTAAATATACGTGCACCAAATTCCTCCGGGTATTCTCTTTCTTCTGTATAAAATGCAAGATTACTCAGAAATTCATTGACTCCTTGAAGTTTTAATGCTGATCCAAAAAAACATGGGAAAATCTTACGTTCTGTGATCATTTCCCGGATCTTGGATTCCGTGATCTCACCTGATTCCAGATAATGATCCAGTAACGCCTCATCTTCCATAGCGATCATCTCATAAAACTCATCACTGCCCTTTTCTCCAAAATTGATACATCCGCTGCTTAAACGTTCCTGTAATTCCTTCAACAATTGATCTTTTTGTGTTCCGTCCTGATCCATCTTGTTAATAAATAAAAATGTTGGGATCTTATATCTCTCAAGCAGACTCCATAATGTCAAAGTATGGCCCTGCACACCATCTGCTCCACTGATCACAAGAACCGCATAATCAAGCACCTGCAGGGTTCTCTCCATCTCCGCAGAAAAATCCACATGTCCTGGTGTGTCAAGCAAAGTAAGATCCATCTCATTCATTGAAACCTCTGCCTGCTTGGAAAAAATGGTAATTCCTCTGGACCGTTCTAGTTCATAAGTATCTAAAAATGCATCTCCATTATCCACACGTCCGATTTTTCTCAAATTCCCTGCAGTATATAAAATTGCCTCTGATAGTGTTGTCTTCCCGGCATCTACATGAGCCAGAATACCAGTTACTATGTGCTTTTTATTCTTCATAAATTTCTTTTTCCTTTTTTCGTATTCACTGTAAATAAGTATAACACATATCCTGTTTTCATGTTAACCGAATACATCCATAAGATTATTTGACAAATTTTTCTTCTATGTTATAATCAAAAATTAGTGCTCTTCTTTTCATTATACCAGCATCTGGTATAATGAAAGTTAATAAAGAGACAGCATACAAACCACAAGGCATACGAAAGGAGTTTCTTATGAGAGATGCTTTACGGGATGAAATGATCAAGAAAATATGTATCAGAGATACAGATAATATATTAGATGTCGGTTGCGGTGATGGTACCTTTTTACATGAACTGACACGCTGGAAGGATGTTGAAGGATATGGTATCGATGAATCTGAGGATAAGATTCTTATCGCAAAGCAAACTTGGCCAGAACTTCATTTTGAGACAGGTTACAGCGATTTTCTTTCTTTTGATGACAACAGCTTTCGTGTGATCACTGTATGTGACGATTTCCACACCTTTAAAGATCCACAGAAGTTTGTTAATGAAGCATTTCGTGTCTTAGTTCCTGGCGGAAGACTTTATGTTGGAGAATCTGCACTTCCTGAGGCATTGCGAATTGTTTCTAATATTCCATCCTATCTGACTTCTGGTGATGATCGCAGACATTCTACTTATGAGACTTTAGAATATTTTAAGAATGCAGGGCTTATCAAATTCCGTGTATATAAGAAGAAACGTTTACTTCTTATCTCTGCAAAGAAACCATTAGAATAAAATCAAGAACTTAAAATGGAGCTGATACGATCTGTATCAGCTCCGTTTTTCTTATACTTTAAACAACCATCCAAGATATTTATCTTTCGTTATTTTTCTGATCGTCTTTTTTCCTAAAAGTTTCTCCATCTTTTTTCTTGCTGTACTGTTGATCCTTACCTTGTCATCTTTTGTTACGCATAGATCTGGGAACATGACACACCACCAGTTGTGCCCTTTTGCTGCCCCCAGATCGATTCTTACTGCATCGTAAATACCTTCTGGAAATGTATATTGGCCATAGTTTTTCTCTGGAAATTTTTCTTGTACAAAATGTACGTTTACCTTTTGTTTCACTCCCTCTTTCTTTAATATTTCCTGTGCTGTATTTTTTATTCTGTTTTTTTGCATTTTTAAGATTTTAAATGCCTCTTCCTTCGTTTTTGCTTCACTCAGTTCTGGACTGATCTGATCGATCACGGCATCTCTTACTTTCAACTTATATGTCTGATCCAGCCTGCTGTTACTATTAGCTCTCACATGAAACCGAATCAGATTGCTTTTCAGATTTTGCTGTATTATGTTATTGGATTTTCTTTGTCCTGCCACAAAAATCATACATGCTATGGCCAGAAACAGAATCCCTTTGATCATGTTTTTTTTACTCATATTCAGAGAATGTCCTGTTTTTTTCTTTTTATACACAATCTCTTTCTAATTGTCTGAAAATTTATACAATATCAATAACATTTTCTTAAAATTCAGGGTTGACGAATCTGACCAGTTATAGTAACCTAATATCCATGAGGTCATATGACTGACGGAGCACGTGGAATCAACCACATGGGAGTATGATCATTAATCGCCGGCCGTCTGGGCAATCTTGTCTGGACGTGCGGCGTTTTTTAGTTTGTTACTACATTTTTGGCAGAAAAAATATCTGTCAGCCCTAAAAAATCACTCAATTTTTCTCTTTTTAAATTTTTCACTTGACACGCTCCACTGTCCAGATTTTTACTAAAAGATAAAAAGAATCCTGATCGTTCAGGATTCTTTTTTAATCTGCATCGCATAAATAACACATTCATACGGTTTCATTTTTAACGTATTTCCAATGACAGTCGTCTGTTCATAATTCACAAATATAACATTTTCATAGTCTTCCGATAATTCAATATCTTTTTCCTTAGAACTGAAGTTACAGATCAATACCAGTTTCTGACATCCATAAGACCTGCTGTATGCAAAAATATGATCTTCTTTTTCATACATTGGTCTGAAATCCCCATATGTTAGTATCTCATTATATTCTTCTGATTTATAAAATGCGATCAATCGCTTGTAAAAATTCAGAATTGATCCATATTCTTTTTCTTCTTCTGCGACATTCACCACTTTATAGTTTTCATTAACTGGCATCCAAGGTTTCCCTTTTGAAAATCCTGCATTTTCTTCCGAACTCCATTGCATTGGTGTTCTCGCATTGTCTCTGCTGTGATGTCTTGCAATCTCCAATGCCTGTTCTTTGGACATTCCTGCCTTCAATGCGATCTGATACTGATTGATCGTTTCCAGATCATTAAATTCATCATATTTCCATCGACGATTGCTCATCCCGATCTCTTGTCCCTGATATAAGAAAGGCAGACCTCTCTCACAGAAAATGATTGTTGCAAGTGCTGATAAACTGTAAAATCCATAATCTTCTTCTGGAATAAACAGACTTGCCCCTCTTGGCTGATCATGGTTCTCAATGATATTCGCTTCAAATCCAGCCTTGGCGATGATCTCTTGATTATGAAAAGTTTCCTCTCTCCATTCATCAAATGGCTGTGGCCAGTCATAGGTCATATAATTTTTGCCTTTTCGGTAGGCATGGCATGGTTCAAATGCAAAAATCGTAGAAAAATATCCGTCTTCACCGATAAATTGTGGAAGAATATCTTCTTTTACAAACATAGCCTCCCCAACGGTCAGTGCATCATATGGTTCAAAGCAACGATGCTTCATCTCCATCAAGAAATCTCCGATTCCTTCGACTTTCCCTGTGATCTTATATACATCTGCGAGTCCATCTGGACCGTCTGGTTTCAGATCACTCCATGTCAGATCTTTCTTTATATTCATAATCGCATCGATCCGAAAGCCTGAAAGTCCTTGGTCCATCCACCAACAGATCATCTCATAAATCTTCTCACGAACGGTCTCATTCTCCCAGTTCAGATCTGGTTGTTCTTTTGCAAAAGAATGCAAATAAAACTTATTGTCATACCCTGGGATCTTCTCCCAGACACTGCCTCCAAAATAAGATCTCCAGTTGGTTGGTGGCTGCCCATCTTTCCCGTCTTTGATATAAAAATATGATCCATATTCCCCTTCTGGATCTGCCATTGCCTTCTGGAACCATTCATGTTCACTGGAACAATGATTCACAACAAGATCCATCAGAATATACATATTTCTTTTCTTTGCTTCCTTGATCAATTGTTTCATCTCATCCATTGATCCAAACATCGGATCGATCGCATAATAATCGGAAATATCATAACCGTTATCCACCATCGGAGACTGATACATCGGAGATATCCACAAAATATCAACCCCTAGGTCTTTTAAATAATCTAACTTGCTGATAATTCCAGAAATGTCGCCGATCCCATCACCATTTGTATCCTTAAAACTCTTTGGGTAAATTTGATATGCAACTTTGTTATGCCACCATTTTTTATTCATCATAATTCTTCTAAACTCCCATTTGCGGTTTCTACTAACATCTTCATAGCTTCTACCGGATATCTGCCGTGAGCTGTTTCCCCCGTCAGCATCAATGCATTCGCTCCTTGGTGAACTGCATGATAAATATCATTTACTTCAGCTCTTGTTGGATAAGGGTTTCGGATCATAGAGTCTAGCATCTGTGTAACTACCATGAAATTTTTGTTATGTTCTTTGCATACCTTTGCAATATATGCCTGCACTTTTGGAAGTTCGGATAATGGCATGACATTTCCTAAGTCTCCTCTTGCTATAACAATATAATCACAGTATGGAAGTAATTCTTCCAAATGCTCTACTCCTGTCATATTTTCTATTTTGGCAAAGATTCGAATATCTTCACAGTTGTTTTGTTTTAGTGCTTCTCTTAGTATGATCAGATCTTCTTTATTCCGTACAAATGGCAGCATAACATCGGTTACTTGATATTGTTTTGCCAAAGATAGATTCTTCAGATCAGCCTCCGTTAACGTCGGATTGTTGATATTACATCCTGGCAAAGCTATGCTTTTACGTGCCGTCAATACTCCTCCACAGACAATGCGGCATCTCCAGGATCGTGGTGATATTTTCCGTTCTGCGATCAGTTTTATTTTCCCGTCATCTAACAAAATTTCCTGATCTCTTCGGATATACGGTAGGATTTCTTCTGGTACTAAAATTCCACCATGTCCTATAACCACATGTGCTCCTGTTGAAAGGCCCATATCTCCTTCCAGATATCCAATTCGAAGTTCTGGCCCGATCAGATCGATCATTAATTTCTTCTCGCCATTTGTCTGCTTCGCTGCCTCAAAATAATGATAAATCCATGCATGGCTTCCTTCTAATGAACTATGTGATAAATTCAACCGGATCCCTGTCATTCCGGCATCAAACATCTTCTTTAAAATCGTTGGTTCGCAACAGGTTGGTCCCAAGGTTCCGTAATATTCCATTGTGCATCACTTCCTTTGTGGTTATTTTAACATTTTGAGGAGTGGTTTCCAATGGATTTGATGGAAAAATTGTCGTTCTTGTTAAATTATATTTTCCTACATCCCATACACATCCAGATCAACCTTCCCATCAACAACCACAACTCCATCTTCTTCTAACAATTTCGCCTGTTTTCCTTCTCCTCCAAACGCAAATGCCTCTGCTAGTTCTCCTTTTGCATTGACGACTCGAAAACATGGTATATTCTCTGGATCTGGATTCTTATGCAGGGCATTTCCTACTGCTCGTGACATCTTTGGATTTCCTGCCATGGCTGCTACTTGTCCATAGGTTGCCACATGCCCTTTTGGAATTTGTTTGACTGCTTCGTAGATTCTTTTTGTCGGACTGTCCGTGATGATATCATAGCTTTCTTTGATCATTTTTTTGATGTCTTTTTCTGGAATGGTCCCATCTAAGATGATCGTGTTCCAATATTTTTTATTCTGATGATATCCTGGGATTACGGCATCGTAGGCCTCTCTCCAGAATTCTCTCCATTCTGGATCTACTTTGATATTCAGATTGATATAACCATCTTTTTCATAGACCCATAAGAAAGCTTTTTTACTTCCTTTTACCCTTACCAATTCCCAATTGGGATCTTTGAATGGAGATTCTACATATGTGTGCGGGAAAGTTAGACCGTAAGTGATGGCTTGTTGTCTTGTTTTCATACAAATCTCTCCTTTTATTTCAGATTCTATCACATTTTTTTAGTTTATTCGAGAATCTTAAATCATCTTCTTAAAAGTGAAATAGGATCTAAAATATTTTACATTCTATTTTAGATCCTGTTTAATTAATTTGAGTTATTTTATCACTTTAATTTAATCGCTGATAAATATCTTTCTCTGTATCTTCTGGATATTCTTTTACCATCTTATATATTGGTGAAATTACGATTTCATCTTCTACAAGATCATCGGCTATTTTTGTTATTGAATCTCCTTTTTTCATTTTCTTTTGAACTTGCATAATTAGTTTAAGGTTTTCTCCTTGTGTAATTCCACGCTCGATTCCTTGCTCAATTCCTTTGTTAATTGCATTATCTAATATTGTACACATTGTAACTTCTCCTTTCCCATCTTTCTTTATATCCAACTGCAGAAATCTTTCATCTTCTGCAAAAATCTTCATAAATTTTAGCATCTCATCTACATGTTTAATTTGTTTATGATTTTCAATGGTTTTATACCCTTTCCTTCTCTTCACAAAATAATCCGCAATAATTCCGAAATCACTTTGAAACATCTCTATTTGTTCCTCTGTCAGATATGCTATCTCAAATACATTTAAGTAATTTCCAGTTTATTCCACATATTTTATTTATTTTTAGTATACTATAGTTATTTCATGTTTTCAATCCATCTTCTCTACATCTTTCCTCCACGATCAACCTATGTTAAACTAATTATATAACAATTATTCAACGACATATTACATAAACCAAAAGGAATCCTAACACATGACTTTAGAAGAAGAATACCGTCTATCCTGCTATGAGGAACTGACGACTCTTGGAAATCACAATCATATATATTTAGTTAAACATAAACTGTCTGGTGAGATTTTCGTTAAGAAAGTTTTATCCAGATTTTCTTTGGATGTTTATAAACAGTTGAGGGACTTGCAAATCCCCGGAATTCCAAAAATTCATGACCTGATCCTTGAAAATGATTCTTTAACCCTGATCGAAGACTATATTCATGGACAAACTTTGGAACAGTTGCTTGAGGAACAGACAACGCTGGTCTATTCGGATGCTCTTGCGATCATGCGTAGGCTTTGTGAGATTTTAAAATCACTTCATACTCTGACTCCACCGATCATTCATCGTGATCTGAAATTATCGAATATCATTTTGACCAGTGAAAATCTTGTCTATATCGTGGATTTCGATACTGCCAGATATTATGAATCTGGGCAGGAGCAGGACACGGAATTACTTGGGACCAAAGAATATGCCCCTCCAGAACAGTATGGATTTGGACAGTCTGATGCCCGCTCTGATATTTATGCCTTGGGGATTATTTTTAACCGCTTATTGACAGGAGAATATCCAAAACATCAATTGGCAGATGACAGATATCGTTCCGTCATTTCAAAATGTATTCGATGGAATCCTGAGGAACGTTTTCAGACGATCGAGGAACTTGAGGCAGCTTTACATGATAATATTTCCTCTGATATTGGAAAACCTGGATTTATGCTTTCTTCGATACATTCTAATATTCCAGGATTTCGTACTGGAAAGCTGTGGAAAATAATCTTGGCATTCTTCGGATATCTCTCTTTTCTTTACTGTAGTATGACTTCAGATTTCACAAATGCAAAAACCGGACTTCCTCTAACTGGACTACAACTATGGCATGAGCGTTTTTTTGTATTTCTGATGCTGCTCAGCCTTATTTTTTATAATTTTAACTACAAAAATATCCGAACCCGATCTTTTCTGGGGCGTTCTTTTCCTTTTTTACTGAGGATTGTTCTGCAGTGTCTGATTTCTTTTGGAATTGTGGTCATTCTTATGATCTTTATGCTGCTGATCGAAGAAATCATATGGTAGGTTCTTTATCGCTCGCAGTAAAAATTTACGCTGTCAGCGAAACATTTCTATATGAATATTTGCTACTCTTATTATTGTTCATATAGAAAGGAGGAATTGAATATGAAAACTTGGAAATTAGTTTCTGGAATCATCTCAATTGTACTTTTTGCTTTTGTTATGTTTCAGTCTTGTGCTGCTGGAATTTCAAATTCTTTAGCAGAAAATGGGGAAAGTGGCGGTTCTGCCGGATTGATCGTTGCAATCATTTTATTGGCTGGTGGAATTGTTTCTATTGCTACAAGAAATGGTTCAAAGGGCGGTAATATCGCACTGATCGTTTTATTTGCACTTGGTGCACTTTGCGGATTTACTATGGCAGGAAGTTATGCAGATTTAAATGTATGGGCTGCCTGGTGCCTGATCTGTGCTGTATTTGCAGCAGTTTCCTTAAAGAAGGGGCAATGATCGTTTATTATAAGAACAAAGAGAGAAAGGATATTTACATATGCAGGATCAATTAACTGATCATTTAGATCAACAATTAAAATCTACTTCTTTGGAGAATTTTTCGGATTATCTTAAGAATCTTCAGCAGTTACCAAGCCTGCAGGATTTTTTCTCTGTTTATATTGCAAAGCATGACCTGAAAATTTCGCAGATCATCAAAAACAGTGGGATATCACAAAGCTATGCCCATGAAATCTTAAATGGAACGAAACCTCATCCTTCCAGAGATTATCTGCTTGCTTTGTGTCTTGGGGCTCACATGGATCTGAAAACGACGCAGCATGCTCTTCGGATCGCTCAGTTAGGGGAACTTTATGCAAAGGTCCCAAGGGATGCAGCGATTATGATGCATATCAATAATGAAAAATGGAATCTCATTGATATTAATATCTTTCTGGAAGAACATGGTCTTAATGTGATTTCACTTTCAAAGAAAATTTCATAAATAATAGCAAAAAGATCAGCTGTAAAACTTTCTACAGCTGATCTTTTTTATATTTTCTTCGTTATATGATGTAAGTGTCAAAAGTATAAATTGCGTTTGTGCTTGCACAAATAAGCAATTTATACTTATTGACACTCTCATCATTATATGAAATTATCTTTTTTCAACACCTAAAGTAACTTTCTCACCATTGATGTTCCATTCTTTTTCATATCCAGCAACTTCTCCGGCTTTCACTTCATCTGCTAAAACGTCTCCAGCGATTGCTGCTTTGTTTCTTCCGATGATGTCTGCGGCTTTGTCTGATCCTTTGTAAGAGAATGTGATATGATCTGTTACTTCGAATCCTGCTTCTTTTCTCATAGACTGGATCTTGCTGACTACTTCACGGACGAATCCTTCTTCTAACAGTTCTTCGGATAAGTTTGTATCAAGTACAACTGTCACTCCGTTGTCTGCTTCTGTTACGAATCCTTCCTGTTTTACCATTTCGATCAACAGATCTTCTTCTGCTAATTCTACTGGTGTTCCATCAACTTCAAATGTTAATACTCCCTTAGAGTCTAACTGAGCTTTCGCTTCATTTCCATCAACTGCTGCTAAGTAGTTTCTGATTCCTCCAACTAATTTACCGTATTTTGGTCCTACAGTCTTTAACTGTGGTTTGAAGTTGTATGTTGTGAAGTTTGATACGTCATCTGTAAATGTGATGTTCTTCACATTTAACTCGTCTAGGATGATCGCTTCGTCATAATCTGGCAGAGATGCTTCTGCTTTTACATACATCTGTCCGATTGGCTGACGGTTCTTGATCGCTGCTCCATTACGGCATGCACGTCCTAATACGACGATCTTTAAGACGAGATCCATATCTGCTTCTAATTTCTCATCTACCTGTTCTGCATTGTATACAGGGAAATCACATAAGTGGATACTTTCTTTTGCAGATGCATCAACACTTCTTACGATGTTCTGGTAAATCTCTTCTGTCATGAATGGGATCATTGGGGCTGCTGCTTTACATACAGTAACTAATGCTGTGTATAAAGTCATATATGCATTTACCTTATCCTGTTCCATTCCTTTTGCCCAGAAACGGTCACGGCAACGTCTTACATACCAGTTACTCATATCATCTACAAATTCCTGTAATGCTCTTGCAGCTTCTGGGATTCTGTAGTTTCCTAAGTTATCATCCACAGATTTGACCATTGTGTTCATCTTAGATAACAGCCATTTATCCATTACAGATAACTTGTCATATTCTAACGCATGTTTTGTTGGATCAAACTGGTCGATCTCAGCGTATAATGTGTAGAATGCATAAGTATTCCATAATGTTCCCATGAATTTACGCTGTCCTTCTGTAACGGCTTTTGCATGGAAACGGTTTGGCAGCCATGGAGCACTATTTGTATAGAAATACCAACGGATCGCATCTGCTCCATGCTCTTCTAATGCATCGAATGGATCAACTGCATTTCCTTTGGACTTACTCATCTTCTGTCCGTTTTCATCCTGAACGTGTCCTAATACAACAACGTTTTTATATGGTGCTTTATTAAATAATAAAGTTGAAATTGCCATTAAGGAGTAGAACCATCCACGAGTCTGGTCTACAGCTTCTGAGATAAAGTTTGCTGGGAAGTTATCTTCGAAGATTTCTTTATTCTCAAATGGGTAATGCCACTGTGCGAAAGGCATAGATCCTGAATCGAACCAGCAGTCGATTACTTCTTCTACACGATGCATTGGTTTTCCACAATGTGGACACTTAATTGTTACCTGGTCGATATATGGACGGTGAAGTTCAATATCGTCTGGACAGTTATCAGACATACTCTTTAATTCTTCGATAGAACCGATTGAATGCTGATGTCCACATTCACATTCCCAGATATTTAATGGAGTTCCCCAATAACGGTTTCTTGAGATTCCCCAATCCTGTACGTTCTCTAACCAGTCTCCAAAACGTCCTTTACCGATGCTCTTTGGTACCCAGTTAACTGTATTGTTATTTGCGATCAGCTGATCTTTTACGTCTGTCATCTTGATGAACCAAGATTCTCTTGCATAGTAGATCAGTGGTGTATCACAACGCCAGCAATGTGGATAGCTATGCTCGAATTTAGGTGCATCGTATAATAATCCACGAGCATCTAAGTCTTTTAATACTTCTGGATCTGCTTTCTTAACGAATAATCCGGCAAATGGTGTTTCTTCTGACATATTACCGCGTTCGTCTACTAACTGTACAAAAGGCATCTCATATTTGCGTCCGACTTTCGCATCGTCTTCACCAAATGCAGGTGCGATATGAACGATACCTGTACCATCTGTTAATGTTACATATCCATCACATGTTACATAGAATGCTTTCTTGTGCTGTTTCTCTGCAACTTTTGCTGCACAGTCATATAATGGTTCGTATTCTTTGTATTCTAAGTCTTTTCCTTTGTATGTTTCTAAGACTTCATATGCAGGTGTTCCTGCTTCTTCGTCTGCTAATCTTCCAAGAACTGTATCAAGCAGTGCTTCTGCCATATAGTATACATATCCATCTGCGGCTTTTACTTTTGCGTATGTTTCTTCTGGGTTTACGCAAAGACCGATATTAGATGGAAGTGTCCATGGTGTTGTTGTCCATGCAAGGAAATATGCATCTTCATCTACTAATTTAAAGCGAACGATCGCTGAACGTTCTTTGACATCTTTGTATCCCTGTGCCACTTCCTGTGCGGATAATGGTGTTCCGCAACGTGGGCAGTAAGGTACGATCTTAAATCCTTTGTAAAGTAATCCTTTATCCCAGATCTGTTTTAATGCCCACCATACAGATTCGATAAAGTTATTATCGTATGTGATGTATGGGTTCTCCATATCAGCCCAGAAACCTACTGTATCTGAGAAGTCTTCCCACATACCTTTGTATTTCCAAACGCTTTCTTTACATTTCTTGATGAATGGTTCCATACCGTATTCTTCGATCTGTTCTTTTCCATCAAGACCTAACATCTTTTCAACTTCAAGTTCGACTGGAAGTCCGTGTGTATCCCATCCAGCTTTACGAATGATCTTATGACCTTTCATTGTCTGGTAACGAGGAATCATATCTTTGATAACACGAGTTAAAACGTGTCCGATATGTGGTTTACCATTAGCTGTTGGTGGTCCGTCATAGAATGTATATGTCGGATCGTCTTTTCTTTCTTCGATACTCTTTTCAAAAATTTCGTTTTCTTTCCAGAACTTTACGGTCTCTTTCTCGCGATCAACAAAGTTCATGTCAGATGATACTTTCTTGTACATCTTCATCTCTCCTTTTACTTCTTAGAAAATCTAATGAAATAGGAAAAAATAAGAAAAAGCGCTGTCCAAAATAGGACAACGCTGTTGCTTCTAAACCACCTATTTCACATACTATCATATGTTATCCCGTTAACGGAGGATACCGGCACAGCTTACTATCTTCAGCCTGCAGCTTGGGAGTGATCTTCCTTCTTATCTTACTAACACCCGGCTTCCACCGCCCCGGACTCGCTCATGCGTTCATGATAGAAGTACTGTCTCTTTCTTCGCTTTTATCATACTAAGTTATCTTAACACTTGAAATGGCGGTTCGTCAATATTGAATTGTATGTTTTCGCATTTCTTTTTGTTTATTTTGTATGGAATACTTCGTAATAATGTTTCAGGCAATCTTTAAATCCATCTTTTGCAAGTGTTACACTATCATAGTAACTTCTTTCGGCATATCCATCTTTTGTATTATCTCTTGCTGCATTTAATAAGTCTGTACAGATATTTACTTTCGCAATTCCAAGTTCTACTGCTTTGGATAAATTTTCATCTCCAGAACCAGATCCTCCATGAAGTACTAGTGGAATAGAAACCTCGGTTGCAATTTCTTGTAATCTTTCAAAATTCAGATGTGGAATTCCTTTGTATTCTCCATGAGCTGTTCCAATAGATACTGCAAGGGAATCAACTCCTGTCTGTTCTACAAATTTCTTTGCTTCTTCTGGTGTTGTTAACATTGTATTTCCTTCAACATGATAGCTGTCTCCTTCTCCTACGTGTCCGATTTCAGCTTCTACCGTAACATTTCTTTCATGTGCATATGCTACAATTTCTTTTGTCTTTGCCACATTTTCTTCAAATGGAAGGCTTGATCCATCAATCATAACAGAGGTAAATCCGACATCAATAGCTTTCTTAACCAACTCGATCGTAAATCCATGATCATAATGAAGCGCGATATCTTGGTTACTTTTTTCTGCGTAATATTTTACGATCGCTGCTGCTTCTTCAATACCTAATGTCGGTGTATGTACCTCCGCCAGACACACCATCAATGGGTGTTTTGTTTCTTCTGCCGCCTCGATCACTCCTTTGATATTCTCAAGGTTTACAATGTTGGCTGCTGGGATTGCGTAATGTCCTGCTTTGGCTTCTTCTAACATCTGTTTACTGTTTACTAACATCTGTTTCATCCTCCCGAAAATTCATTCTAAAATTTTACTTTATAAGTTCCACTTGTATCATTTTTAAAAATTAGCTAACAGATAATCTTCTGCTTCTTTGGACCATAATCCATTATGTTCTTTTGTAATCTTAGCTAATTCTTTAAATCTATCATCTGTTTTTCCTTTTTCTTCAAAATCTTCAATTGCTGTTAGTTCAAGATTCTTTCCAAGATACATCAGTTTCTTTCCTCCTGGAATCTTTGGGAGATTCAATATCGTATCAATCTGTGCATCAATTCCCCCGATATGCGTGATCATAACAGCTGGATCTAATCTTCCTTCTCCTGCAAGTTTTAAACATTCTTTCATATCATCGGTATTCCCACCGCTTGATCCTACCAGATGGTGCATCTTATAATGTACGTCAAAGAAATTAAACATCGCAGATAATTTTGGATCCACTGGTCCTGCAAAGAAGTTTAAGCATCCGTCAAATCCTAAAATCTCATCTGCCATCTCGATCACTGGTCTGACTGGTGCATATACAGATACATCATCAAATCCTGTTCCACCAGTTAAATCTCTTAATGTCTTCACTGGGTCATCGACTTTCGCAGTATTGACAAAATGGATTTCAACACCTCGTTCTTTGGCATATTCTTCTGTAAATAATTCACTAGCTCTTTTTAATCTTACTTCATCAATGTCTGTGATCACCAGTAAAGAAGGTTTACGATTACAATTTAACATATAACTGATTGCTCCTAATCCCATTGGACCGCAGCTTGCAAGAAGTGCACTCTTTCCACCTTCTACAATTCCCATCTTATGTTCATAAACACCACGTTCACTGTGGTACATAGAATGGAATGCTCCAATGATACAGCTCATAGGCTCCGCCAGTGATGCCTCAAAAAATGCACTGTTTTCATCAAAAGGTAATAAGCAGTCTTTTTCCATTACAATTGGCGGAACTTTGATAAAGGTTGCTGCTCCTCCGCAGTATTCATAAGAATATCCGATGGCTGCCATAGAACCTTTGATATTGATCGCTGGCTGCATGGTATATTTTGTTCCAACTTGATATTTATCTTTCCACTTCGCCCCAACTTCACGAATGATTCCTGCAAATTCATGTCCTACGATGATCGGATGTTCGCTGATATCATCGTTGACTCTCTGATGTTTTGCTCCCTGAATAGATTCTTTGTAAGTAGACATGCAGACACTGTCAGTGATCAGTTCCATTAAGATCTCATCGTCTTTCAGTTCTCCCATATCAAATTCTTCTAATCTTAAATCTGATTCCCCATAAAGTCTGACTGCTCTTGTCTTCATAGCTTATCCCTTTTCCTTTCTGTTTGCGTCGTGTGGTCATATGACCATGTACATTGTCATTTGATATTTTTTATTATAGATTCAACGTTTTTATTTGTCAATACAATTTTTTATTTTTCCATCACACAAAAAGTGCTGATTTACAAGATTTTTACAATAAAAAAGAAGCTGATATGCTTACTTTTATTTGCATATCAGCTTCATATTCTTATCTCTATATTATTTTAATAATAACTCTGCCGTCGGCACATCTGTTACCAACACATTCACTAATCCACCTGCGATCGCACCTTTGATTGCTTCGATCTTATCTTTTCCATAAGACATTCCGACTCTGACTGGTATCTTTGCGATCTTATCCAATGAAATTCCAACCATTTTTCTTTTCAGATCCTCATCAACCGTCTGGCCATTCTTGTCATAAATCCTTCCAACGATTTCTCCAACGGCACCTTTTCTCACTAGTTCCTTGTATTCTTCCTTTGTCCGTATTTCTGCCTTGATAATCGAAGAATCGTCCTGCATCGATCCGATTCCGATCAATGCAATGTCCGCTGTTTCTGCCATATGAAGAACTTTAGCGATTTCATCAATACTTTCGATCAACTCTTTTTCTTTTGTACCTTCCACATACATTGGTGCAGACAAGTTATAACTTGCACAGTGTAATAAATTTCCGACTTTCGTTGCAAGTGTATTGGAATATGTTGTTGTATTCCATGAATCTGACTGTATCGCTCCCGGTGTTCCAAGAAATGGAACAACTTTTACATTCTGAAATGAAAGAGATCTAAGACGTTCATCTTTCGCCAACTGCTCCACAAATTCATGCATGGCTCTTCCCCATGTCATTCCAAATACCATGTTTTTTTTCAAAACTCTTAGAATATAGTCTACCGCTTGAAACGCTACTTCTTGATCCGATGACTGTTCATATGCCGGAACAGCGATCAATGCTTCTGTCAATCCATATTTTTCTTCTAATTTCCGTTCCAATGCAAGATCACTTTGTTCAGGATATTGAATCCTGATCTGAACATACCCTTCATTTCTCGCCTGGATCAATGCTCTGGAAATACTGGTTCTTGATGTATGTAATTTTTTCGCAATCTCTTGTTGCGATAATCCATCACGGTAATAAAGTTCTGCTGCTTTTATTAAAAAACGATCACTTTTCATCTGGCTTCCTCCGTCGTGAATATGCCACATTTCATATGTGACTTTCTATATTTATATTATCTGGTTTTTTATTTATTTTCAATGCACATTTTTATATTTTCTTAATCTGTTTTATCGGATATTTTGATTGTACGAAAACAAAGATCATGATCTTATCTTTTTATCAGATTTTACGCTTTCTTAACGTTTTATTTACTAAATTTTATAATTTTTGTATATAATTATATGTTAAAATAGTAGTTAACTAATGTTAGATGATTTAAATGCAAATATAAAACCCGAAGGGAGATAGATTCATGTTAAGAATTGGAATTTTAACCAGTGGCGGCGACTGTCAGGCATTGAATGCTGCCATGCGTGGTGTAGTAAAAGGTTTAAGTGTAAAGAGAAATGATCTGGAGATCTATGGTTTCCGCGATGGATATAAAGGTCTGATCTACGATATTGCTGACCGTATGACACCAGATGATTTTTCTGGAATCTTAAACCGTGGAGGTACAATTCTTGGAACTTCCAGACAGCCATTCAAAAAGATGCGCATCCCTGATGAAAACGGTCTTGATAAAGTCGAGGCAATGAAAAGTAATTACCGCAAATATAAATTAGACTGTCTTGTAGTTCTTGGCGGTAACGGAACTCACAAAACTGCAAATATGCTTCGTGAAGAAGGTTTAAATGTTGTAACACTTCCAAAGACAATTGACAATGATCTTTGGGGAACTGAAATGACATTCGGATTCCAGAGTGCCGTTGATATTGCAACTGATACGATCGACCGAATCCATACAACAGCTTCTTCTCACAGCCGTGTATTTATCATCGAGGTTATGGGGCATAAAGTCGGACATGTTACCCTGCAATCAGGAATTGCTGGTGGAGCTGACGTAATCCTGCTGCCTGAAATTCCTTATGATATTGATAAAGTAGCCGAAGTTGTTGAAAACCGCTTTGCAGCTGGAAAGAAATTCTCGATTATCGCAGTTGCTGAAGGTGCTATTTCAAAAGAAGATGCGAAGTTAAAGAAGAAACAGTATAAGGCAAAACTTGCAGAAAGAAGATATCCTTCTGTTGCTTATGAGATTGCAGCTGCACTAGAAGAAAAAACAAATCGTGAGATCAGAGTCACCGTTCCAGGACATACACAGCGTGGTGGTGCTCCTTGTGCTTACGACCGTGTACTTGCTACAAGAGTTGGAGCATATGCCGCTGAATTAATCCTTAATAAAGAGTATGGCTATATGGTTGGTATCGTTGATGAAGATACAAAAAAGGTTCCATTATCTGAAGTTGCCGGAAAATTAAAATATGTTGATCCGAAGTGCCAGATGATTAAGGACGCTAAGACGATTGGTATAAGTTTTGGGGAGTAAATTGTAGTTTGATGACGGAAATTATTGGTGGAATATTATAAAAATGGTTATATGTCTGCGACGCGCTCTCGCTCGACTCACTACGCAGCTGTACTAAGCTCCTGAATGATCTTACGATCATCCACTCGCTAAGTGCAGGCGTGTTCCTACGGTCGCCGACATATAACCATTTTTATAATATTCAAATAATTTACGTAATTCAAATCACTATACAGTGTGTATGTTGTATGGTATTAATTGATAATTTTTGTATTCGTTAACAGAAGTTTAGCTAAAATCTACAAGCACCGATTTGTAGGGTAGTTTGATGAACTGAAGTTATTGGTGGGGGTGAATATTTTACTATATTAGCATTTATAATAAACATCTGTCTACCACTACAAAAATTGAAAAACAATAATGTTTAACATACATCCATCAGCCTGAATTTTCTTATTTTTATGATTGAAAGTCTTCAGGTATTTAGAGAAAAAATGAAAGATAGCATGTGAGCAACGATCGAATTCCATAGGAGTTTTGACGGAATCGCAGCTGGATCGGGCAATTGTTTGAGCGTCAAAGACTACTGGTTTCAGTAACTTTCAACGCGAGTTATTGCAGGAGATCCAGCGAATAGGCGTTCTGTCAAAACTCCGTCAATGGAATTCGTGTTGCTCACATGCTATCTTTCATTTTTTCTCTAAATACTCGATGACCTTCAACTCATACAAATTAAAATTTAAGATCCCCCACGATCTGCTGAACCGTCAAATGATTCTTCTTAAGAAGTTCTTCAATATCATATCGATCTAACAATTCCTTCTTCACGCCATAATTCAGCACTTTCACATCAGAATCCCCATAGAATCGTGCAATCTTTTCTCCGAATCCTCCTTCTAAAAATCCATCTTCTAATGTAATAACTACATCATGATCTTTCTTTAGATCTTCTAATAATACTTCATCAATTCCAGTAATATAATATGGATTTATCACAGTTGCTTTTGTTCCTGTCTTTTCTTCTACTGCTTTTGCAACTTCACATCCCATATTGTAGAATGTTCCAAGTCCAATGACTGCAACTTTGCTTCCTTTTTCTGTGACTTCATATTTGTTTAACTGACTGAAATCTTTTGTTATTTTTTTACCGTCAGAGGTCATTTCTCCACCTGGAAGCTTGATCGCGACTGGATATTGATCCTGATCGATACTCCAGTCCAACATTGCCAGATATTCTTCTTTTGTTGTTGGTGCGAGGTATACTAAGTTTGGAATATTGCTCATCATTGGAATATCCTGTAATCCAAGATGAGTAACATCATTCATTCCATAAACAGATCCCCAGAAAGTCACGATCGTTGCTGCATTGCTATCGATGCACAGATCCTGTGTGATCTGGTCGTAAGTTCTCTGTACAAATGTTGAATATACTCCATAAACCGGTTTTCCACCACCTGCTGCGATTCCTGCCGCCATTGCCATTGCTGTTTCTTCCGCGATCCCAACATCGATAAACTGTTTTCCAGCTTCCTTACGTTTATCTTCTGTAAATCCCATAACTGTTGGTGTTGCAGAAGTGATCGCTACAACCTTCTTGTCTTCTTTCATTTTCTTTAACAGGTATTGTGCTGTTACACTTGAGAAATCCTCACCATCAAAAGAATCTAAAGGCTTTCCTGTTTCCACATCAAATGGCGCACAGTAATGCCAGTCTTCTTTATGTTCCTCAGCTAATTTATATCCTTTTCCTTTTTGCGTATTAATATGAACGACAACTGCTTTTTTTGTATCTTTGACCTGTTTGAATGCTTCGATCAGATCAGCGACTTTATTCCCTTCTTTGACATAAATGTAATCTAATCCCATGGCTTTGAATAGATTGCATTTAGATTCTCCGTTTGTTTCACGAAGCGCTTTTAGATTCTCATATAATCCACCGTGGTTTTCTGCGATCGACATATCGTTATCATTAACTACGATAATCAGATTTCCACCTAATTCTGCGGCATAATCAAGACCTTCTAATGCTTCCCCTCCACTTAAAGATCCATCTCCGATCACTGCGATCACATTTCCATTTTCTTCTTTTAGGTCTCTTGCTTTGGCAAGTCCAAGTGCAAGACTTATAGAAGTTGATGTATGCCCAATTGTGAAATGATCATGCTCACTTTCTCCTGGATTACTGTATCCTGATACATCATCATAATGTTCTTCATATAAGAATGCATCCTTACGTCCAGTCAACATTTTGTGTGGATAAGATTGATGGGAAACATCATATACGATCTTGTCTTTTGGCGATTCAAATACATAATGCATGGCGATCGTTGCTTCTACCATACCGAAATTCGGTCCAAAATGACCTCCATGCTTACTTAATTTTTTTAATAATGCATCACGAATTTCTTCTGCAAGTACATTTAACTGATCCTCGGATAATTTCTTGACATCTTCTGGACCATTAATATTTTCAATATACATCTATTTTTCTCCTTGTCTGGTTTCTTGTAAATACACTAGCAATAGTGTATGATATTTATATCATACAACCTAAAGTTAACTTTAGGTCAAGAATATTTTTGAAAGAAGGTTTTTCTATGTACACGATCGGTCAAGTCTCTACAATGTTTGATCTTCCTGTTTCTACCTTAAGGTATTATGACAAGGAAGGATTTTTCCCTAATCTGGAACGTAAAGGAAACATCCGTTATTTTAGTGATAATGAATTGGAAGCGCTTCGTATTATTGAATGTCTGAAGAAATCCGGTCTTGAGATCAAAGATATAAAGCAATTTTTTCTCTGGGTATCTGAAGGCAGCGCAAGCTATGAAAAAAGGAAAGAATTATTTGAAACCAGAAAATCAGCTGTTGAAACTGAAATCCAAGAACTTCAAAAAACTCTTTCTCTCTTAAAATTCAAGTGCTGGTATTATGAAACAGCAATGAAAGACGGTAATGAAGATGCTATAAATGCCATGTTGCCTGATAAACTTCCTGAAAACATACAAAAACTATATAACGAAGGTCATAAATAATTTTTTATTGCCCTAAAACTATTCGAAATAACAATTTAATGTTAAAATAAAGATAAGGAAAGGTAAAAAATGAGAGGTGATATTTTGAAAAAGAAACTTATGGTACTTTGTGCTGTCGCAATTATGATCAGTACATGCTTAACTGGGTGTAAGATGAATTCTGGAAAAATCCGCTTTGGTTCTGCTGGAATCGGTGGTACTTACCAGATTTTTGGTGATACTTTTGCCAACCTTATCTCATCTAAGAGTAAAAAATATAACATTGAAGTAAAAACAACTGCAGGTTCTGCTGCAAATCTTCGTCTGTTATCTAAAGATTACATTCAGATGGCTGTTGCCCAAATGGATTTGATCAATGATGCTTATAACCGCACTGGTATTTTTGAAAATGATAAGAAATATCAGGGATATCGTGCTGTTGCTTCCCTTTATACAGAAGCCTGTCAGATTGTGGTTCCTGCGGATTCAGACATTCAGTCTATGGATGATCTAGAAGGGAAAAAAGTCTGCATTGGTGAAGAAGAATCTGGAACTGAACAGAATGCGTTGCAGATTTTAAATGCTTATGGATTAAACGAAAGACTTGTTGATACTGTAAATCTGAATTATACAGATGCCGCCAAGAAATTAAAATCTGGCGATATTGATGCATTTTTCTGTACCGCAGGTGTTCAGACGACTGTGATCAATGAGCTGTCAAAACAGTGTAAGATTCGTCTGGTCAGTCTTGATCAAAAAGGGGTTTCTCGTCTGAAGAAATCTTATAAATTTTACACAGAATATACAATACCTGCAGGTACATATGTAAATCAGACTAAAGAAATTAAAACTGTTGGTGTCAAAGCTGTTCTTCTTGCAAGTGATAAACTTTCCGAAGATACTGTCAAAGACATTACACAGATTCTGTTTAAGAATCAACAGCAGATTCAGTATGCACTACCTGTAGATATTTCTCTTGATGAGACAACTGCCGTTGATGGTATCACGATTCCATTCCATGACGGTGCTGCTGCCTATTATAAACAACATGGAATCACAGTAAATACAGAGAAAGGAAGCAATTAACCGCTGCGGTGTAAATAAATGACAATACAACTAGATATGTATCAGACGATCGCGGTTGCCGTAGTCGTTTTGATGTTAGGAAACTTTTTAAAACACAGGATTGCGATCTTAGAACGATTTTGTATTCCTGCACCTGTGATCGGCGGTGTGATCTTTGCAATCTTTACCTGTGTATGTTATGTAACTGGATTTGCCGAATTTTCCTTTGATGATATTCTAAAAGAAGTCTGTATGGTATTCTTCTTTACATCTGTTGGATTTCAGGCAAACTTAAAAGTCTTAAAAAGTGGTGGAAAATCTTTGATCATTTTCCTGATCCTTGTGATCATATTGATCATATGCCAGAACTTTCTTGCAGTCGGTCTGTCCAAAGCACTACAGATCAGTCCTTTGGTTGGACTCTGTACAGGTTCTATCCCTATGATCGGTGGTCATGGTACCGCTGGTGCATTTGGACCTGTTCTTGAAGACTTTGGTGTTAAAGGTGCCAGCACTTTATGTACAGCTGCTGCTACATTTGGATTGATCGCTGGAAGTATCATGGGCGGTCCCGTTGGAAAACGTCTGATTGAGAAGAAAAATCTTTTAAAGACTGCAATTCCTGAAGATAACAGCCTGTTAATTGAAGAAGAGAAAAAGCATGAACGTCACACAAGTATGTATCCAGCTGCCGTGTTCCAGCTGATCATCGCCATGGGAATCGGAACGATCATTTCCAAATTGCTTTCCATGACAGGTATGACATTCCCAATCTATATCGGTGCCATGATTGCTGCTGCATTTATGCGTAACATCGGCGAATATTCTGGACAATTTACAATTTATATGGGCGAGATCAATGATATTGGTGGTATCAGCCTATCTTTATTCTTAGGAATCGCCATGATCACTTTAAAATTATGGCAGCTTGCAGACCTTGCACTTCCACTGATCACATTACTTGCAGGACAAACTATTTTGATGTTCTTATTTACTTATTTTGTAATATTTAATATCATGGGAAGAGACTATGATGCCGCTGTATTATCTTCTGGCGTATGTGGTTTCGGAATGGGTGCCACGCCAAACGCCATGGCGAATATGCAGGCAATCTGTGAACGTTATGTCCCATCCGTCAAAGCTTACCTTCTGGTACCTTTGATCGGTAGTTTATTTGCAGACTTCTTAAATAGTCTGGTGATCACGTTCTTTATCAATTTTCTATAATCTAGAGGGAGACGATGAAAAATGTTTGGAAAAAGAAAAAAAAGACGCGAAGCAATCCGAAATAAGCTCCGTGAGAAATCAGAATATAAAATGAAAAGCGAAAATGTTGCAATACCCGAGATCCATACAAAAGATTTTGATGAGATTGAGGAACATATTGATGAAATAGAACAGGAAAAAGAAGAAAAACATTCTATTCTCTATGATAATGTAGCAATTCCTGAGGTTCATATTCATAAAAAGGAAAAATAGAATTCCGATATGCAGGATTCCAACAAAAAATGGCAGTACATTCTTCCAGTTCTGGTTAATGTACTGCCTGTTTGTTATTATGCTTCTGCCCTCATTTTTGCATATAATTGTTTTCTCACAAAGTAATAACAGATCACCTGTAATACGATTGTTATGATCCAGGATGCTGGATATGATATAAATAAAATATCCAAAGATCTATGATTCGGGAAGATCCAGAAAATCCATACGATTCTTGTTCCTACTGTCCCAATGATCGAAAGGATCATTGGCACACCAGAACGCCCCATTCCACGAAGTGCTCCAGGAAACAGATCCATAAATCCACAGAGGAAATACGTAACCGTTGTATATAACAAGATTTCCATTCCACATTGAATTACTTTTGAATTACTTGTATAGATCGTCAAGAGTTTAGGACCAAAGAAATAAGCGCTGTTTCCCAAGATCATCATTGCTACAAATGATAAGATCAGACAGTCGATCAAGACACGATCCATTCGTTTCCATTTTCCAACACCATAGTTCTGACTGGTAAAACTCATGCAAGCCTGTGTCACTGCATTCACTGTAACATACAAAAATCCAAAAATATTATTTGCTGCCGTATATCCTGCCATTGCGATCGATCCAAAAGAATTCACTGATGACTGCAATAATACATTAGAAAAATTAATAACAGTGCTTTGAATTCCTGCTGGAATTCCCACCTGAAAAATCTGTTTTAAATATTCCTTTTGAATCTTTAATTTTGAAAAACGCAGTTGGTAACTTGTTTCTGATCGATACAGACATCGAAGCACGAGTATACTTGAAATCAGCTGTGAAATTACCGTTCCGATCGCAACTCCTGCAACGCCAAGATGAAAAATGATAACCAGACACATGTTAAGACCTGCATTTGCAATTCCAGCAACGATCAAATAAAACAGCGGACGTTTTGTATCTCCGACCGCTCTTAAAATGGATGCTCCATAATTATAAAGCATAAAAAACGGCATCCCCATAAAATAAATTCTCATGTAAAGAGTGGAAAGATTGATCACATCATCTGGTGTATCCATTAATTCTAATACTGGTTTTGCAAAGATCAATCCTACAAAGACCATAATAATTCCGCTGATCAGCGCCAGTGTGATTGCCGTATGAACGGTTTCAGACATTTCTTTATCTTTGCCCGCCGCATAAAATCTTGCGGATAAAACATTCGCTCCAAGGGATATTCCAATAAATAAATTGGTAAACATATTGATCAGGGCAGTGGTTGATCCAACCGCTGCAAGCGACTGGCTCCCACTAAATCTTCCAATAACTATAATATCCACTGCATTAAACATCAGCTGCAAAATTCCGGATAACATCAATGGTAACGAAAATGAGATCAGTTTATCCATAATCGTTCCATTGCACATATCAATTTCATATTTATTACGTTTTATTGTTGAACTCATTGCCTTACTCAAATACCTTTTTTATACTGTCATAGTGCAGGAAAATTCCTTCCTGTGCAAATACTTTGATCTCATCTATTGAGGCAAACATATAGCCGTCAATCTCTGCTTCCTGAAAGTTTACATCACTGTCATCGATATCTAATGTAAAACGATAAACATCTACAAAATAGTTATCTCCTTCTCCTGGATTCTCTCTCTTGTATGTAAACATATATCCGCCTTCAGCATCTTTAACATCCAGTCCTGTTTCTTCTTTCACTTCACGAAGAACTGCATCATAAGATGCTTCCCCTGCCTGTGCAGCACCACCAGACACTTCCCACCATCCTGGTGCCCATGCCTTTGTCATAACTCTCTTTGTGATCAAAAATTTGCCATCTGATCTTCTAATGACTCCAAGAACTGTCAGATGATATTCATCATCTTTTAATGTCCAGTCATTTCTCTTCATTGTACGGCCTGTCAGTTGTTTATTCTTATCGTAAATGTCCCATCTTTCTTCCATTTTTGCATTTCTCCTTGGGTGTGTTTCTTTATTAATCTTAACATTTTACGAAATTTATTGCAAATTGTGATTTGTAGTTTGAAGACGGAAATTATTGGTGGAATATTATAAAAAGAAATCATGTGTCTGCAACCCACTCGCGTTCGGACTCCCACGTAGCTGTACTAAGCTCCTGAATGGTCTAACGACCATCCACTCGCTAAGTGCAGACGTGTCCGTACGGTTGCCGACACATGATCTCTTTTTATAATATTCAAATAATTTACGTAATTCAAACCACTATACAGTGTGTATGTTAAACGGTATTGACTGATAAGTTTTGGATTCGTTGACAGAAGATGAAAGAGCTTAAACAGCACCGATTTGTTGGGATGTTTATGAAGCATAATAACATTACTTTCTGTCTGAAAGTTCCCTATTTTACAACCAATGCTGTCCTCCATACACACCCACTTAAATTTTTCAATCTTGTAATTGTCCACACTTTAGACTTTAGGTATATGATAAAAAATAAATAAACGATCGGAAGAGCAGCATTAGAATTTTGCCACGTTTTTTACGGATTCGCAGCCGGCTTGGTGCGTTGTTTGAGCCTCAAAGAGTTCTGTTTTCAATACCCTTGAAGGCGAGTTACGCAAGGAAAGCCGGCGGATCAGCGATCTGTAAAAAACGTGAGGAAAATTCTCTAGCTGCTCTTCCGATCGTTTATTTATTTTTTATCATATACTCAAAATCTACAGTTGGCCAACTTACAAAATTAAAATTTTTCTTGTGCATAAATAGATATATTCCCATTCACCCCATAAGCAATCACACAGACAATAACAAACAGCACCATATCAGCTCCTCCAAACACTTCTAATCCAATCATGATCGGTGCGATCAGTGTATTTGTTGCGCTTCCAAAGACTGCTGCATATCCTAGTGCTGCACATAACATTGGTGGTAATCCAAGTAGACCTCCAAGGATCACTCCAAGAGATGTTCCAATCGAAAACAGTGGTGTAACTTCTCCACCCTGAAATCCAATTGCCAGTGTAAAAATCGTAAATAATAACTTTAGGAGCCAATCATAACTATAGATTGTCTGTCCTGCGAATCCTGCTGAGATTATATTTGTTCCAAGTCCACTATATCTTGATCCGTGAATAATAAACAATAATGCTGCTAATAGAATTGCCATAACTCCGATTCTTAAATACTGATTCATGATCGTTTCTCCCATGAATACTTTTAACTTACTTAATGAAAAAGAAAACAATCTTCCAGTCAGTCCAAATAAAATTCCAAGTATGATTACTGATATGATCGTTTTTGTACCAGTTAAATTTATGGTATTTTTAATCGCAACTGAAAATTTTTCTAACCCCAGGCTATGAGATGTAAATGCTGCTATATATGCAGACGCCAATGCTGGCAGTAGTGCTTCATAATCCATTTTCCCGATTACGATTACCTCGATTGCAAAGAATGTTGCACTTAATGGTGTCTGAAATAACCCTCCAAATCCTGCTGCCATACCGATGACTAACATTATTCTTCCATTCTCTGGGAAGTTTAATTTTCTTCCGAGTGCATGAGACAGGGTTGCTCCGATCTGAACTGCAACTCCTTCTCTGCCAGCACTTCCTCCGAATAGATGCGTTAACCATGTTCCGATCATTACTAATGGAATTAGTAGTAATGGGATGGCATCTGTTTTTTGCTGGCCAACTTCGAAAATGAGTTTCATTCCTTTTAGACTTAGTTTACTGAATACGTAATACATTGCTGTGATCACCAGCCCAGCAATTGGCAGGAATGGCAGTAAATATTGATAATGTATGGTCCTGAACTCTGAAATTGCGATCAGCACTCTTCCAAACAAGGCATCGATCGTACCTACAATAATTCCTACAACGATTGCCATGATGATATATTTTAGCAGTTGTATAATATAGTCTTTCTTTTGCATTTTCCTAAAATCCTTTCTTTTTTATATAATCCAAACATCAAAAAAGCTGATAACCCCTGTGTTCATTACACAGAAGTCATCAGCTTAATAAGCGGTTTCGAATCTCTTCGAGGGAGAACTTCATTCCCTTTCTCTTTTGTTAAGATAGCATATTTTTTATTTTGTGTCAATTTTGTAATTTATTCTAATATTTCTTTTACTTCTGATTCTTCAATATTGCATTTTTCTGCTATTTGTGCTATTGTACAACCTTTTTGTGATAATTGAAAAACTTTTTTAGTCAATTTAATTCCTCTTTTTTCTCCTTCCTTTATTCCTTCCTTTATTGCTGTCCTCATTCGACTCACTTCATCACTAACTGCCATTTCTTCCCTCAGATACAGATAGCGTTCTTTCTCATCCCGACTCATCTTATACATCTCTTGCTTCACCGCTTCTCTATACGGATTCCCACGAATTATCTCTTCAACTTGCTGCCAGTCTTTTGCTGTCTGTTTTTCTTCTTCTGTTGCTGATTCTATTTGTTTTAATTGTACCACATGAAATTGAAACTTACTACAATACTCTTCTTGATATCGATTTTGTATTTCGATATTAATTTTCTTTTTATTATTTAAACACCAGTTTACAACTTTATAAATGACAGACTTGTTGACAAATCAACTGTTTTAAAGCCTTTATCATAGTCTCTGATTTTATATGTGTTTCGATATTTTTCACGAAAGTGGCAAAAAATATCTGTTTACGGATTTCCTGACTTAATTCAAAACGAAACTCCTGTACACTTTTTGTACGGTATTTAGAAAAATATTTATCCTGATAAGGCAGGATCTTCATAGCACAGTAACTGATATTAATCAGGTTTACCAGCATTTCTATTCCCTTGCGACTCCGTACCATATAGTCGCAAAAAGACCAGAACGTTTTCTGTTCATAGTAGCCGATTTCGATCTTCCATCGAAAGGCATATAGTAACAGCGGATATAGTTTACTGGATCATGATCTGTCTGGTCAGAAGATGAGTGTTCCTCCTCCGTACAAAAGACCTTCAGATCTTCTGAAAAGATTGTGCTGAAAAATAGACGTTTTGTGCCGTTTCCTTTTTCAGTATCCGTGACATAAGCAAGAACTTCCCGGTCGCCAAAGATCTTTGTGAAAACCCGGCGGACACCTGTATAATAATCACCAATCTTTTCCTTGGAAAAAGTAAAATCTGTTTCAACGCAAAGCCGTTTTCCATGCTTGGCAGGACGTCCTCTGCGCCCAGTCCGTTCAGGAGCGAGATCATACATGACAGAATCAATCCTTGCATTGCCAATGAGATCAAGGTTTGGATATTCATCAATAATAGAGACCAGATTTTTCTTTGTATACCAGCTGTCACAGAGAATAATGACATGTTCTTTGCTGAGAAATTCAGGCATGACCTGACGGATCATGGAAGCTGCCAGTTCCAGTTTAGATTCTTTTTTCTGCCACATACGATAGCCATAGCCAAGAGGAACAGACAGGTAAGATATCTTATCATGATCCAAAACAGGCACGCATAGCATGATACTTACAAAACAGTGTCCATTGAGATAGTTGGAACCATTGTGTGCAGCATGATTGAACAGTTTTGAAACATTTTCAAATTTTTTGCCAGACTTGGATACCATGGTATCATCAACACATAGAAAAACCGGATGTGTTTTCAATGGATCGGGTATCAGCTTTAAAGCAGTACGGGCTGTAATATTCATAAAGTTTGAATAATCAACCTTTGCATAGGAACAGGCATAATAAAAAACATTCAATGATTTTTTTGTAATGCCAGATAAAAAATGGTGATACAAAAAGCGAATGGAATGTGCGGATTCCAATGCAAGTATTGAAAATATCAGTAGAAAAAGAGAATCTGCTGTAGATACAGAAAAAGTTTCAAAATAAATCAAAAAATATCGGCGAAGTCTACCCATCAGAGTTTTTTCGTTGTATGTGGTGTTATTTAAATAATACATACAAAAAAATGGAACTGTCTTATTACAATTCCATTTTTCAATAAATTTATTCTATTATGCCTGTTCCAGCTTATCTCTTAAGAAATCATTTGCATCTATAATTACCTGTTTCCAGTCATCATTTCCGACATACCAGAATTCTCCTACAAACATTCTGACTCCCAGTCTTTTTAAAGTCTTTATATTTCTTACAAACTCAGTATGTCCTGTTCCAAATGGGATTTCTCTATATTTTCCTGGAACTGTCTCTTTTAAATGTGTTGCAAAAATATGACCTTTTCCTGTCATTATGTCTTCATTCACATCTACATTATATAGAAGAGAAGCATTTTTCAGATTACCGATGTCTGGATATACTCCAAGATATGCCTGATCCACATCTTTTACATATGCCATAGCCTTTTCTACTGTATCCATAAAAGGTGTTTCCATTGTTTCAAATCCTAGCAATACCCCCTGCTTTGCTGCCATGATCGCAGCCTCTTTCAGATTCATCTTAAAATAATCTCTTGTTTGAAAATCGCCTTCTTCATAATATACATCATACCCGGCAAGCTGTATGACTCGTACTCCTAATCTTGCTGCCAGACAAATGGCTTTCTCCATGATTTCCATTCCTCGTTCCCTAATCTTTGGATCATGTGAGCCTAATGGATATTTTCGATGACCACTTAAGCAAATAGATTTTATAGGAACTCCTGTTTTTTCGATTGCCTTTTCTATTTCATCCACTGACTGGTCAAGTCTTGCAAGCTTTTCTTCTGTCTCATCAATGCTCATTTCCAGATAATCAAAACCTGCTTCTTTTACCACTTTCAGTTTTTCTTCCCATGAAAGTGTGTTAGGCATACTTTTCTCATAAAGTCCCAGATAATATTCTTTATTTTGATTGACCATAATACGCCCCCGGACCATGTTTACGGTTAAAATGTTTCTCTAATAATGTCTGCTGCATTGACCCAATTTCTGGATTTTTGACCAGCATCGCAATTGCGTTCATTTTTGCACATTCCTCTAAAACAACCGCATTATGAACTGCATTAAATCCATCACTTCCCCATGTAAATGGTCCATGACTATGTACTAAAGCTCCTGGTACTCTCTCTGGATCAATTTCTCTTTTTTGGAATTCCTCTACAATCACTTTTCCTGTCTCTAATTCATAGCTTCCCTTTATTTCTTCATCTGTCATGAATCTGGTACATGGAATTGCTCCATCAAAATAGTCTGCCTGCGTCGTCCCTAACGCAATAATATCTTTTCCTGCCTGTGCAAAACCAGTTGCCCATGTGGAATGTGTATGTACAACACCGCCAATTCCTGGCCAGTTTCGATAAAATTCCAAATGTGTATCTACATCAGAACTTGGTCTTAATTCTCCCTCAAGAATATTTCCTTCAAGATCTACAAGAACAATATCTTCCGCTGTCATCTTGCTGTATTCTACTCCACTTGGTTTAATTGCAACAATTTCTTTTTCCCGGTCAATCTCTGATACATTTCCCCATGTAAATGTAACTAATCCATGCTGTGGTAATAATAAATTTGCCTCTAATACTTTCTGTTTTAATTCTTCTAACATAAAATCCCTCGCTTATTAAATGTATTCAGGTTTTATTCTGTTACAAAGTATACAGCTGCTTCATTTGCTGTGTGATTTGCTGCTACAATGATATCTCTGTCTTTTTCGTTAACTACACACAGATTTGCAGGACCTACTCCTTTTTCTATCATTGTGACTTTATATTCTCCATCTTCATAAGTAACAGCAAATAATTCACAATCTTTTCTTCTTACGCCACATACAAATGCATTCTGTCCAGCTAATTTTGTTCCAACAAGGGCATGTGCAAAATCGATTTCATTATCGTACTTCCAGACTTTTGTATATTTTCCATCAATCTTTTTATAAATCTGAATCGTATCTCCATGAAATTCTTCGATTGTCATGATCTCATCTTCACCGTCATTATCAATATCAATCGTTGCTATTTCTCCGATATGCCCTTCCATGATCAGTTCTGTCTTCCACTGGCCTCCTCGTTTCTCTGGTGCACTGACACGAAGGATTCCCTGATCACTTCCAAAATATCCGACATCTTTTCCACCTTTTTTTGTCTGCCAAAATCCATGATTTCTATATAATCCATCTACTAAAATTTCAAGTTCTACACCTTTTGATGGATCTTCTGGTAATTCTGCAACGTAAATACGTCCCGGTACACTCCAGTCATTCTTTTCTTTTTTGGATGTTGCAACCGTTGCTGCGATCAGATAATTAATTCCGTTCGCATGAAAAATACCAAAACGATGCACATATGGAATAGATACTACATCTTTAAATTTCCATTCTCCATCCTCATATTTTCCCCATACGATCTTAGCTAAAGATGGTGTTACTTTTAAATAAAATTCCTGTACTGCAAGAAATTCCTTCTCTTTTCCTGGAATTGGAACGATTGACATACATCCACCTGGTATTGTCCAGACATTTTGTTTCTTTTCGAAATCTTTTCCATAATACATGTTGCAGGCAACTTCTGGATCTTCACTTGCAAGTAGTACATGATTTTCTCCATCAAAGGAAATATTGCTTGCACAGTAGCATCTTTTCATCTCATCTAAATATTTTTTCTCAATTTTCATGGTTTTTTCTCCTTTTTTGGGTATAAGAAAAGCTGCATAATGCAGCTTCTCTATTCTTCTATAAAATACGTTTTACTGCGAATTGTCTGATTATCCAATTTCAATATCAAAATCATCTTTCAATTCTTCATCTTCATGTACTGTTTCAACTGGACGCGCTGGTTTTGTTACAGAAACAATTACCGCTGTAACCATAGCTCCGATCAACCATGCTGCAATCCATAACATTGGATTACTTGCCAGTGGAACCGAGAAGATTCCACCATGCAGTACAGGAACTGTTACTCCCCAAGTTAAGATTAATCCATGAGCAACACCTGAACCAATTGTTACCGCCGGAATGACTCGTTTCGGATCATTAAAGGCAAATGGTAATGCACCCTCTGTTACCTGACACAATGACATTGCGATCGCAACTTTTGCATCTTCTCTTTCTTGTTCTGTATATTTTTTAGGAGTTAATACCAGTGCTGAAATTGCCATACCCATTGGAGATGCCATAGCCGCCGCATTTTTTCCGGCTGCAGGTCCCCAGATTCCAGAGGCTGCGAATGCACTGACAACAGAGAAACAAATTTTATTCACAGGACCTCCCATATCAAATCCGGTCATACATCCTAAGATAAATCCTAATAAGAATTTTGATCCCGTGTTCATATTCATAAAGAAGTCAATAGCTGCCTGTGTTAATGCTGCAAGAGGCGGTCCAAAGACAAACATGATCAACAGCGTCGCTATAATTCCGGATATTACCGGATAAATAACGATCGGATACATTGATTTCAAAGCTTTTGAATCTGGGAAATGTTCCTGCATCCATAAGATCATAATACCAATTAAGATTCCACAAATTAATGCTCCAAGGAAACTGGCTTTTACCTGTGTTGACAAATATCCTGCTACTACACCTGGTGCAATTCCTGGTTTACCACAGATAGAGTAAGCAATTCCTGCACAAAGTACGGACATCATTAATGCAAATGCTGCATTTCCTGCCTGTAAGAATGCATATCCAATAGTTCCTGCTGTATCAACATTTCCTGCCAGACGAGCAAGTGCTGTACAAAATCCACCGATAACGATAACAGGGATCATATAAGAGATACCACTCATACAATGCTGCTTTAAGTTTTTTAATACGTCTTTTAACATATCTTCTCTCCTTTTAGCACTTTTATTTCTTCATTGCACCTAATTTTTCTTCAATCTTACGAAGAAGATGTTCTGGTGATTTGATTGCTGTTGCAACAGGTACTTTAACCATTGGTTTTCCTTTGAATCTTTCTGTTCCAGATACAGCAACATCAGATGCGATCAATACACAATCTGCAGCATTGATATCTTCATCTGTTAACGCAAATTCAACACCACCGCTTCCCTGTGTTTCGATTTTTACACTCCATCCAAATTTTTCTCCAGTTTCTATCAGTTTTTCTCTAGCCATATAAGTATGTGCGATTCCACAAGTGCAAGATGTAATTCCAACAATATTCATAATTAAGCTTCCTTTCTCTTTGTAAATTCATTAAAATAAGTTTCAAATAGTTCAAAAAATTCTTCTTTTGTTTCACATTTCATTAACGCGTCGACATGTGCTTTATGTGCTACAACGCTAGCAAGCTGTGATAGATTCTGAAGATGTGTCTTCTGAAGATCTCCAGTTGGTGCTGCTAATAAGAAAATCAGACTTACTGGCTGATCATCAAGGCTTTCCCATTCTACTGGCTGTTTTACTTTTCCGATTGCAACACTTGCATTGATTACCTGATCTGTTAAACCATGAGGAATCGCAATCCCTCCAAGACCTGTTTCTCCAATGCTTTCTCTTTCATAAACTGCTTCCAGGAATTTATCCAGATCTTTAATATTTCCTTTTTTATAAAGCATGGAACTTAACTGTTTTAAAACTCCATCTTTATCTGTTGCGTCCATATCCAGATCTATTAAATCAAGATCCAGAATGTCTAATAAATTCATAATATGTACCCTCCTTTAAAGTTTTTTACTTGCTTCTATTAATGTTTCATATATTTCTCTGTCTTTCTTGCATTCTCTTATCTTGTTGACTATCTCCATATTGCTTAACATTTTATACAACCAGTTCATTTGCATTACATTTTTTGCATCTGTTTTTGCAACTGCTAACATTACGATAAAATCAACTTCCTGTGTCTTCCAGACAATCGGATGATCCAGCTTGCAAAATGCAATCTGTGTTCGCTTTACATCCTCATGGAATCCATGTGTCAGAATAATACCATCTCCTACTTCCGTAGATCCCATATTTTCTCTTTTTAAAACACCTTCAAAAAATCTTGGTGTCACTGCGCCGCACATGCGAAGATAATTTGACATCTCTTGCAAGATCTGAATCTTATCAATTTGCTCATGAAAGACTTTTACTGTCTGCATGGAGAAATTTGTTTTATTAATACTTGGATTTTTTCTTAATAGTGTTCGTATTTTCTGTACATCTACTTCCATCAGCAGCGGATTTACTTGTACATAAGGTTTGTCTGTGTTAAGTTCCACTGTTGAAATGATATATTTACATTTTTCTAACTGTTCCTCATCATTCATGGAACAATGAATAAATGTTACATCTGGGAAGTTTTCCTGAAGCTTTACAGAAAGTAATCTTGATACTCCTACTCCAAGAGAACAGACAACCGCTACCTGCACATGATCTTTTGCCTGCTGTACAGCTACTGACAAATGCAATGCCACATAAGCAATTTCTCCTTCACTTGCATTTACTCCGATATATTTTTTGAAACTTGAATTGATGATCAGAGCCAGATAATAATAGCTGGCATAATTAGTCTTAATCTCATTCAATAATGGGTTATATAGATTTAATCCATATTTCAAACGATATACTGTTGGAAGCAAATGAAGCATCAGTGATCTTTTAAACTGGTCATTTGATTCTAAATCTAATGACATGATCTTATCGGATTTCAAAATAAAATCTTCTGCTATATTTTCAGCAATCTTTCTCAGATCATTTAAAAAATCATTTTCTAAAAATGAGCTTTCATTCAAATACATACCTAAAAGATGCATAAGAAGATAATCTGCTTCATCTTTTGGAATCTCACAATTTCCATATGTTGAAAGTTCATTTATTAGGATGTCGAACTCTTCTTTATAAGAAAATGTCTCACTATCCAAGGCTTTTGAATTTTCTATTAATAATGCTTTATTTTTACCTATTCTCATTAACATAACCGATGCATGAAAAGCCAGATTGTTTATATTCACTTCATTTAAGTGCATATTATAATTGTCATTCCAGTTATGTATAATGTCTTCGATTTCCTTAACATCTATATCCAAATATGTTTCCATCAAGCTTTCAATGGACTGATTTTTTTCACTCAGTTCACCTGCTAGTGCAGCAACTGCATTTCGAATATTTTCTTCATCTCCACTGACATAAAGACCTATACTTGGTTTCTTCATTAAACTAAGATCATATTTCTCCAGCCATTTTGAGATCTCCTGAAGATCTTTTTCAATTGTTGACTTGCTTACATAAAGATTATTCTGTAATTTATATGGATATATTTTATTTTTTGACAGCAATATCTGTACTAAAATGCAGCCTCTTCGGTATTCTTTCGAATAAGACTCTACTAAGTCATGTTCTCCTTTTACATCAAGAAACAATGCATCTTTTTCATCTTGTGTACCTTCAATCCAAATACCAACTCTTGGTTTCTTTTCAAGTTTCATGGAATGAACCAGGATTTCTGATTCTATTTTTTCAAGATCAGATCGGATTGTCCGGCTGCTGACATTTAACTGCTCTGCTAATTCTTGTGTTGTAAGTGGTTTTTCTGCTTTTAAAAGAATCTGAATTAAATTTTCTTGTCTGTTCATATATTTCTCACCTGCGGAATTGTTACGATCAATGGATCTTTAAATGAATATTGGCTACCTGTATATTCTAATCCCTTTTTTTGTTCATGGCTATGAAGTATTCGAACTAGATTTCCATATCGATATAAATAATATGTCAGTGCCACAGCTAAAATCGTTAAGCATATTGCTGCAAGCCATACAAGATTAAACAAACATGCTCCTACACCGACAACTCCTAGAATACTTTTGATGTATGTCATTGTCGTATTCCATGTGATATTGATATATTTATTTTTTTCATCTCTTTCAATCTTGTAAAACCACATATAATTTCTCCTTTATTTTGACTGAGCTTTGTGTCCTCCAACCTCATCTCTTAAAGATGCGATCACTTTCGCTGAAAATGAATCATCCTGTTTTGATCTTAAACGCATCATCAGTGAAGTAGAAATAATTGGGATTGGAACTCCAAGTTCACAAGCAGACTCGATTGTCCATCCTGTTGTTTTACTTGCTCCAACAACTCCTTTGATCTTTTCTAGATCTGGATCTTTTCTAAATGCATTTGCTGCAAGTTCTAACAGCCATCCTCTAATAACACTTGATTTACTAAGTGAATCTGCAACATGTTCCAGATCGTAATCAAATTCACTTTTTTCAAGAAGTTCAAATCCTTCTCCTAATGTCTGCATGTATCCATATAACATTGCATTGTGAATCATTTTAAGATAATGACCACTTCCTGTTTTTCCTGTGTAAAGACATCCGTTTGTTGTTGCAATGCTTTCTAACATTTCCTGAAGATCATTTTTAAATACTTCCGGATCTCCTCCACACATAAAACTTGCTCCGTGTCTTGCTCCGTAAACCCCTCCACTTGTTCCAATATCAAAGAAATAAATTCCTTTCTCTTCCATCTTCTTTGCTGTCTTTAAGCTGTCTCGATGATCTGAATTTCCACCATCGATCACGATGTCTCCTTTTTTACATAAACCACTTAATTCATCTAATACTGAATTTGTGATCTTTCCAGCTGGTAACATAACCCAGATCACATCTTTCTGATCCGCAGATACCAGATCTTTTAGAGTTTCATATGATTTAATTCCAGATTCTTCAGCCTTCTTTCTGGCTTCTTCATTTACATCGAATCCTTCTACATCAACCTCGTGGTCTTTCATATTCAGGGCTAAATTAAATCCCATTTTCCCAAGACCTACCATTTTTAATTTCATGACTTGGCTCCTTTCTTTTGTCACTTTTGTCTTTCGATGGGTTTATTATATGATTTCTTTTGTGACATTTCTATAGTTTTTAGTCTATTCCAAACCAAAGGTACTTCCGCTTTTATATTTCCACATTTTCCTCCATTTCCGCATTTGAATTTCCACATTTCCACTTTTCGCATTTCCACTTTTTGAAAGATATCAAATTGACACACTTTATAATTCGTGTTAACTTTCTTAGTATCAGAAAGGAGCTGTCCATGCAAATTATAAAAACATCAGTCATCGAAAATATTAAACATAACTTTGAAGAACTCTTTCCTGCAGAGAAAAAAACTGCACAATATATCCTTGATCATCTTGAAGAAGTAACCCTTCTTAATATCTCACAGCTTGCTAAAAAAGCTCATGCAAGTGAAGCTTCCATTGTCAGAATGGCAAAACATCTAGGGTATAATGGTTTCTTCCAAATGCGGCTTCTTCTTTCAAATGATGTCGCATAAAAAGACAATGATATGTTAAACAATGCCCCCTTACTTACAAGTGAAAAAATATTTTCTGCTTGTGCAAACCGCATTCGTTCACTCTCAAGTTTCATCTCTACAAATGATCTGCTCTGTGCTGCAAAATTGATCTGTGAAGCCAGAATGTGTCATATTATAGGGGCTGGAAATACAATCCCGATTGCTTCTGATCTTGTAATTGCGATCAGTCGTTCTGGTGCTTCAACACAGGTTTTAAAAGCGCTTTCCCTTGCTAAGAAAAAAGAAATGAAGATTCTTGTGATCACTGCTGATCCAAACTCTCAGATCATGGATTTTTCAGATGCTATTTTACAGATTAACGACACGAATGAAATGCATGATCAAAATGTTCGTGCTGATTCTCATTTATTAGAACTCGCTGTCAATGATGCTCTCATTTATGTTATTAAAAATTATCCTCTCTTTAATTTTGATGATAAATTGCCAACTCAGATAAACGATGTAGAATTATTGCTTAGCGAAACTAAATTTTAGATATGAATTTTTATGTAGATGAAATATATTTTTATTTCATCTATTTTTTATTGACTTTTGCGAAAATATTTTTTACGAAGGAGGTATTTATGTTAGTTACAATGAAGGAAATTCTTGATCGAGCAAAAAAAGATAATTATGGTGTTACTTCCATTATGGTCGATCGTTCTTCTTTAAGCTATGAAGATAATATCGCACAGACAAAAGAGACTGTGAAAATGTGCCGTCCTCTTAATATCAGTGTAGAAGCTGAATTAGGCCATGTCGGTCAGAGTGAAGATTATTCTTCCGATGTTTCTGATCATTTTACAAAGCCTGAAGAGGTGAAAAAATTTGTTGAAGAGACAGGAATTGACTGTCTTGCTGTAGCAATCGGAACTGCTCATGGACGTTATCACGGCACTCCTCACATCGATTTTGATCTGTTAAAACAGATTACCGATGTTGTAGATATACCACTTGTATTACATGGTGGAAGTGGAACTGGTGATGAAAATTTAAGAAAAGCTGTAAAAAATGGTATTCAGAAAGTCAACCTTGCAACAGAACTTGTCGTTGCCGGGAAAGAAGAATTAGAAACTTTTATTCAAGATAAAAACTTTGATAAATGGCAGTTGATTCCGTCTTTTATCAAGGGATATTCTGACCGTCTGGAACATTATGTGAATTTATTTGATCAGGAAAATAGAGCTTGGTAAGGAGGATTTTATTATGATACGTTTTCATGATGCCTGCGGAACTACAGGTAAAACAGTTGCTGCAAGATTACTGCCCGACACAGATTTGATCGAAGGTATTGAAGAAGTATGTAAAAAAATGATATTAAACATGCTTACGTTACCTGTTTGGGAAGTTTCAAAAAATGTGGTTATATGAATCTTGTTCCAAAAGAAGATGCGAAAGTTGGTGCTGGATATGGCGATGTTCTTCAAAAAGACGGTCCAGTAGAATTTCTAAATGGAACAGGTGTTGTTTGTCAAAATAACAATGACTATGACACACATTTTCATGCGACAATGTGTGATGCTTCTGGTCAGGTCTTTGGTGGCCACATTGTAAAAGGATATACTCCAACACTGACTACGGTTGATCTTCTTATTTTTGAGATCAAAAATATTGAAATGCTGCGTGTTTACGATGAAGAAACTGATCTTACACAATTTCTTCCTAAGTAATATCGTTTATTAGAATCATATCGTTTGTTGATGGAAGGGGTGTACTTATGAATCGTATTAAACTTGCTGTGATTGCAGATGATTTCACAGGCGGAGCCGATGCTGCAAGTTTTCTGAAACGGAAGCACGCAAATGTTGTCTTATTAACAGGAATTCCTCTAATGCTTCCTGATTGTGACTGTGTAGTTTTTGCTTTGAAAATACGCAGTGTTCCTGTATCTGATGCAATCAAGAAAGTTCATGATGTCCTGCTGTTTTTAGAACAGTATCAGGTAGAACATTTATATTATAAATATTGCTCTACTTTTGATTCTACCCCAAAAGGAAATATTGGGCCTGTTATGGATTTCCTTCTCGACTACTATGATCTAACTTACATTACATCACTTATTGATGCGCAGAAAAGTCCATTGTTAATATATAGTGATGCTGTGTTGAAAGATTTTAAAACAGAAAAAAAATCCCCTGCATTTTATACAGCAGCTAAGAAAATAGAATCTATTCTGTCTTTTATTGCTGTTTATGCAAAGGATCATAACTATCATAAGATCATTGTTGCTGGTGGAGAAACCTCTGGAGCTGTTACTACAGGATTAGGGTATTCCTCTTTTTATATTGGACAGGAAATCTGCCCTGGGGTTCCTGTTTTAATTCCTGAAGAAAATAGGTATTTGCAGCTTATATTGAAATCTGGAAATTTTGGTAGTGAGGATTTCTTTTTGAAAGCTATGGAGATGTGATTTCATGGAAATGTCATAAAGGACAGAAGATTGATGATTGAGGGCAATCTTCTGTCCTTTTGTTTGGATTAAATTCATCCTTTCTGCTTCATCCGCTTAATCACTTTAAGCCGTGTAAATTCCTCTCTTTCCTTCTCTTCCAACTCATTCGAAATCTTATAAACCAACCCGGTATAAGTCGGAATCGTAATATTCTTCAACGCATTTGCCCTCTTCTGCGTTTTCTTAATACTAGTTGCTAAACGATACGCCGCGTTTTCAACCATTGACAATTTAATTGTCAGATCCTTCACCTGCCGAAACGCTTCCCTGGCAACATCAATTGATTCAAATGTCCCATCCATCGCATATGTCAACTGATTCTCATGTGCATCATATTTCACATGTGGAATCTCTGTTCCCATGATACTTCTTGTCTGAATCTGTATCGAGTCCTCGATCGGAACTGTATAGGCAAGTTCTTCTACCTTACTGATCCCATGCTGGATATTCGCCCTCTGAAGGCATGCATACGCTCTTGTAAATGTTGTATCAATCTCTTCCTGAATATCTTTCGCCTCATCGATTAGATCCATCAGCTCACGAATCAGGATATTTCTTTTTTTATCCATCAGATCGTAACCCTGTTTTGCCAATGTAAGAGAGTTCTTGGCTGCGATCAGATTTCCTTTGGTCGGGAATTCTCGTGGGTCCATAATCTCACCACCTTTAGCTTTCCTGCTCTTTTGGCAGGTATTTATCGATGATCTTCGTGTCGATTCGATCCAATTCTTCTCTTGGCAGGATCTTTAATAATTCCCATCCAAGATCCAATGTTTCGATCATGGAACGGTTTTCTTCCGGCCCCTGACCGATATATCGTTCCTCAAATGCCTTTCCAAATTCCAGATATTTTTTATCAATTGGGGATAACTCATCTTCTCCGATAACAGATGCTAAGTTTCTTGCTTCTCCCACTTTCGCATAAGCGGAAAATAACTGGTTTGCAAGATCCTGATGATCTTCTCTTGTGTATCCTTCTCCGATTCCATCTTTCATCAGACGAGAAAGCGATGGCAAAACACTGATTGGTGGATAAATGGTCTGTCCGTTTAAGTTACGATCCAGTACGATCTGCCCTTCTGTAATATAACCGGTTAAGTCAGGAATTGGATGAGTGATATCATCATTTGGCATAGTTAAGATTGGTAACTGTGTGACCGAACCTTCTGCTCCTTCGATGATTCCTGCACGTTCGTATAATGTTGCAAGTTCACTGTACAAATATCCTGGATATCCTTTTCTGGATGGAATTTCTCCTTTCGATGAAGATACCTCACGCATCGCTTCCGCAAACGATGTCATATCTGTCAGGATAACTAAGATATGCATATTACAGTCAAATGCAAGATATTCTGCTGCAGTTAAGGCTACTTTTGGTGTGATCAATCGTTCTACAACTGGGTCATTTGCAAGATTTAAGAACATACATACATGATCTGCAACACCACTTTCCTCAAATGTCTTCTGAAAGAAATCCGCAACATCATGTTTGACACCCATTGCTCCAAAGACTACCGCAAATGGCTCATCTGAACCATCACCAAGAGATGCCTGTTTTACGATCTGGGCTGCCAGCTGATCGTGTGGAAGTCCGTTTCCTGAGAAGATGGGAAGTTTCTGTCCACGGATCAGTGTTGTTAATCCGTCAATTGCTGAAATACCTGTACGGATATAGTTTCTTGGATATTTTCTGCGGACCGGATTTAATGGAAGACCGTTGACATCTCGTTTGACATCGGTGATCAGTGGTCCTAATCCATCGATTGGTTTTCCGATTCCGTTAAATGTTCTCCCTAGCATATCTGGTGCAAGAGAGACTTCCATCGGGTGTCCAGTTAATTTTGTTCTTGTATTATCAAGGGACATATTTTCCGTTCCCTCAAATACCTGAATCACCGCTTTATCTTCGTATAATTCAATGATCCTTCCGATTTTTTTCGTTTTTCCATCAACCGTAAATTCGACGATCTCATCAAAAAATGCGTCCTGTACTCCTTCCAGAATGACAAGCGGACCATTGATGCTGCTTAGTCCTAAATATTCAATTCCCATAAAATGACCGCCTCCTTATGCATTCTTTTCCAGTACTGCGTCATAGAAATCATCAATCTGTTTACGGTAAAGATCCAGTAATTGCAGATTGTCATTCGGAACATCGTATTTGATCGCAATGACTTTCTCAAAGATCCCTTCTGCTTTTAGCACGCTCATTGGCATTCCTCTCGCTACAAGTTCCCTGCTCTTTTGATACAGATATAAAATAACTTCCATCATTTTAAATTGCTTCTCCATGGACACGCAAGTGTCATCTTTATGGAAAGCATTTTGCTGCAGAAATCCTAATCGGATCACCCTTGCGATCTCTAACGTTAATTTCTGATCATCTGGAAGAACATCCCCACCGATCAGTTTTACGATCTCCATCAAACTACTTTCCTGATTTAAGATCGCCATCAGACGATTTCGATAGTCCACAAAATTGGGGGATACATGATCTCTGTACCAGCCGCCGAGATCTGTCAGATATTCACTGTAACTCGTTAACCAGTGAATCGCTGGAAAATGTCTTGCGTAAGCCAAAGATTTATCAAGTCCCCAGAAGCAACGGACAAATCGTTTGGTATTCTGTGTAACTGGCTCTGAGAAATCTCCTCCCTGTGGAGATACTGCACCGATGATCGTTACAGAACCATCCGTTCCATTTAGGTTGTGCATCATTCCAGCTCTCTCATAAAAGGCAGATAATCTGGAAGCTAAATATGCCGGAAATCCTTCTTCTGCTGGCATCTCTTCCAGACGACCGGACAATTCTCTTAACGCTTCTGCCCATCTTGAAGTAGAATCCGCCATGATCGCGACATCATATCCCATATCACGGTAATATTCTGCCAACGTAAGTCCTGTATAAATAGATGCTTCACGTGCTGCTACCGGCATATTGGATGTGTTGGCGATCAGTGTTGTTCGGTCCATCAATGGATTACCACTCTTTGGATCAACTAATTCTGAAAATTCTTCCAATACCTGTGTCATCTCATTTCCACGTTCCCCGCATCCGATATAAATGATAATATCCGCATCGGACCATTTCGCAATCTGATGCTGTGTCATTGTCTTTCCAGTACCAAAACCACCTGGAATTGCCGCAGTTCCACCTTTGGCAATCGGAAACATTGTATCCAGTATCCTCTGGCCTGTTACCAGTGGCACACATGCCGGAATCCTGTCGTGAACAGGTCTTGGAACCCTGATTGGCCATCTCTGGATCATTGTTAACTGTTTTTCCGTTCCATCGTCCAATCTTAACGTGATCATATGATCCTTGATCGCATGTTCTCCATCAGATGCCACAAAGGTAACCGTTCCTGTAAGATCTGGCGGCACCATGCATTTGTGTACGATGGCTCTTGTTTCCTGCACTTGGGCATAGATATCACCGCCATGAAGAACATCTCCTTCATTGACAACTAATTTTGTGTCCCACAATTTCTCCATATCAAGCGAATCTACGCTGATACCTCTTGTGATAAATGCACCTGCATTTTCTGCGATCCTCTCTAAGGGACGTTCAATTCCATCAAAAATGTTATCAAGGATTCCGGGAGCTAATGTGACGGATACTGCCTCCCCGCTTGCTTCCACGATCTCACCCGATTTTAATCCTGATGTTTCTTCATATACTTGAATCGTCGTACGGTCTTTATCCAGAGAAATGACTTCTCCAACTAATTTTTCTTTGCCGACATAAACCATTTCTGACATCTTAAATCCAGTATTTCCAGCCAGATAAATGACAGGTCCGTTAATTCCATAAATTGTTCCAGTCTTACTCACCTGTCACACCCCCTTTAAAGGTAAATTCTTCGTATTCTTTCTCCAAAGCACCTGAAAATGAATGATCGATCAAGATATTTCTTCCCGGAATAATCGAACGGATTCCTCCAAGAAAATCTTCTTCGCTGACTGTTACTGTCATTCCAGTTCGTTTTTCGAGGAATTCTTTTTTGTCCTCATCCGAACTGTTAATATAGATTGTCAATGGATTCCCATCTGCGAATCTCGCCGCTTTTGCAATATAGGATACAAGTAATTCTTTATACGCTTCGGTTTTCATGTATTCTTCTGCCATTTCCCGGACTTCCTCAAACAATTTATTTTTTAATTCATTCTGCACTCGGCTTAATTGTCTTCGAAGTTTTAGCTGCCCTTTGGATGTTACTGTATTTAACTGCTGCCTTGCCGATGCTGTTTCGGTCTTGATCCTCGTATCTGCCTGCATCACAGCTTCTTGTTTATGTGTTTTGAACACGCCTTCCAATGCCTTCTGATGCTGATCTATGATTTCATTTCCTCTGGCTCTTGCTTCTTCCATGGCAGCTTCTCTGATATGTGAAATCTTTTCTTCTACTGTCAATGTTGTCACCTTCCTTCTACAGCCGGCTTACAATTTCAATCCAATCGCCTCATTGACATAAGACGTGATAAAATCTTTCTTCCGTCCAGTTCCGTGCCTGTCAGGAATCTCGATCAGAAGCGGCATTTTCCGCTCCAGCTTGATCTCGTCGATCAATTCTGGAAATTCTCTTCCAAATTTCTCTGTCAAAAGCACGATCCCAATCTCTGGATCACTCATAGCTTTCTCGATCGTTTCTTTTAATTCATCCCTTTCATGAACTACGATCCCATCAACCCCAGCTAACCGCATTCCTGTCAATGTATCTAAGTTATCGCTGATCAAATACATCTTCATAACTATCACTTCCTGATCTATCCAAGTTTACCAATGATCATAAATGAAATGATCAATCCATACAGACATACACCTTCTGCCAGACCTACGAAGATCAGTGATTTACCTAAGGCACTTGGATCTTCACTGATCGCTCCTAAAGCTGCGCTTGCGGCACTCGCTACGGCGATACCACCACCAACACAAGAAAGTCCTGTTGATAATGCTGCTGCCAGATATCCAAGTCCTGTAGCCATTCCTGCATCAGAACCTGCTTGTGCTGCCTGTACCGGATCTGTGACAAACATCATCACTCCGGCGATCACAATGATCCCGAAGAAGAAAAAAGCGTTAAATGCAATACTTCGTTTATAACGTTTCTTTGTTCTCTCTCCATGAAGAAAATAACCAAATGGAATAAATATACTTAAGATTAATGCTGCGATGATCGCTAATTTGATTGCTAATGTCATAACCGATACCTCCTAATTTTCCTTGCCTGCATGATTGTCATACGGATGGAATTCTCTTCCTGATCCCGTATAGAAACGACTGAACATTTCATAATATTCCAGACGCAATACCTGAATTCCGACAACCAGACCTTCTAGTCCACACACGATAATATTTCCAAGAACAATGATGATCCAGTTTGGATTTCCTGCTCCATCTGTGATCCCTCCGAGCATCAGAACAACTTCCATCATAGCCGCATGGCTCACTGCAAATGCCCCGATACGCACAAATGAGATCGTGTTAGAGAAGAAACTTAACATCGTCTCGAACAATTCAAAAAATCCCTGCACCAGAAACATTCCAACGCCGCCTTCTGCTTTTGGTTTCTTTCCTTCCACGAGCTGTCCTAATGGTTCTTTTAATAAGAACATGATCACTGGAATTCCAAGGAAAATGATCATCATGATATTTCCTGGTGTTTTATGACCTGTCATATAAAGCACGATCGTTAAGACAAGGAATCCATAAAATACAAGTCCTGCAACTCCATTTGGGCTGAAGAATAAATTTTCTTTATCCCCACGTTTCTTTGCATTGATGATCTGAAATACCATCGCAAGCAGGATCAGTGCCATACCAAATGCAACTGCCACAATAAATACAGTATTTAACTGCCCAACAAACGGTAATTTCATCATCGCATGCATTGGCGATAACCACATTGGTTTAATGATCGTTCCTTCAAATCCAAAGAAGCTTCCAAACATAAAGCCAAAGAATGTAGAAAAAATTCCGGCAACAGAAATGATTCCTGCTAGATTCCATTTCTTGATCTTATATAGTAATCCCCCGCCGATAAACAAACACAATCCCTGACCAACATCCCCAAACATCGCTCCAAAGATAAAGGTATAAGTCAGTGCCACGAAAATGGTTGGATCCATCTCATCATGGGATGGCAGTCCATACATTCTGATAAACATTTCAAATGGTTTGAAGAATTTGGGATTCTGTAATTTCGTTGGTGGATCACCGAAGAATTTTTCTCTTCCTTCTTCAACAATGATCGTGATCCTATCATCATCTTTTGTCTCCTCAATAAATGCCTGTGTATCTTTTTCACTCATCCATCCACAGAGAATGTAGTAATCTTCCTGTTCTTCATTTTCCATACAGGCTGCCATTTTACGCACATCGAAGTTATTGGATAATTCTTCTAACTTATATCTCGCTCCTCGAATCTTCTTTGCCTTGACTGATAAGAAATCTTTCATCTGTTTCTGGACATTTTCGATTTCTTTTTCAATCTCATCGATCTGATTTCTTAAATTTCTGCAAATCTCTGCCGGCATTCCTTCGTAATCGTCTGGAAGTGCGATATTTTCAAAATGCAGAGATTTAAAGGTAGAATCAATCTTTCCCATCTCCTTATGTGCCGCAAAATAACATCCATACACATAATTTTCATTTCGGATTCCTTCTAAAAAAATTGCATTGAGATCATCGAATAAATATTTTTCAAGTTTCTGATAATACTCTACGTTTACTCGTCCGAATCTGACTTTCATATATTGATAGCCATAAACTTCTTTTAAATTTAACTCTAAAGGCTGAAACGGTTCAAGTTCATGAAGTTTTTCTAATAATTCTTCTTTCTGCTTCTTTAACCGGTCTTCCCTTGCCTTAAGGTCCAGATAATCATGATTGAGATCCCTGATCATTGTCAGGATCTCATCTGCCGTAAGAGATGTATCCATCTCTCCTTTTGGCTGTGCAAGCATCAATACATACTGTTCCGCTTTAGAAAGCGGTTCTTTGTAAGGATTCACATCCATAAACGGCATGAGGTTATCTGTCGTTTTCAATTCTGTGATCGCATTTTCCAGCTGCATTTCGTATTTGGAAAGGTAAGATGCACTTACCCTGTCAATATCAGTTCTCGGTCCGGAAATGCTTAAGAATTTCATCTTTACGATCATGATGCATTACCTCCTTGACGTCGTTGCTTTTGCACCAGATACTGTAATGTCTCCCGTTGCGATAATCCATAGCGAATACATTCCAGTGCCGTGGTGATCTTATAAATCTCTTCCTCCTTTAAAAATAAATATTGTTGTATACTTGCCAGAGAATACGGATGGTTTCTGTAAGCGATCGTTAAGATATGTTCCACACATTCATTCACAATACTCTCAATCTGCACCTGTTCTCCGAACTCATATTTTTTTCCGTAATAAGTTTCATTTAATCTTCTTTTGAATTCTTCCACTGATGGCGCTTCGACCAGATCTTTAAATTCCTGATTCGAAAGTTTATGTTGAATCGGAATTAACAATGTGTAAATATCTGGTGCGAGCATATGGTAATATTTCTTTGCTCGGTAAATCCATTGAAGATTTAATAGATCGATCTTTGCTCCTAATTCTTTAGTCAGCATTTCCTTATCTTTTTTATCCCAATTTCCCTTACGTTCTTTCCACATCATAGAAAAATAATATAAATCCAATGCCAGTTCATAATCCGCTAATGTCGATGCCCCTGACTGTCGGATTCTTGACAGTGGTGCGTAATATTCTGTATTCTTCAGGTAATCTACCAGATGATCAATATTCTTTGCCGTCACTAGCTGGTCAATCCGTATCTTTGAATATTTATCAAAAAATGGCTTTTTGTAATTCAGATCAAATGGTACATTACTGTGATTAAATACAATTCTTAAGCAATATCGAACCAAATCTACTTCATACCGCTTCATAAAGATCTTTAAAAAATCTTTTTGCTGCATATCTGCGAAACGATAAAGTCTTGTGTAATCATCATATAATGACTGGATCAGGACTTTTTCGATATTACCTCTGTGATACAGTGATTCATCCATCTGTGTGATAAATTTTCCGTACGATTTTGTCTGTTTCAGATATTCAATGATATCTGTCACTGTATTCATAGAAGCCAACTGTTCATAATCCTGTGGTTTTAAAAGCTTTGCACGCATTGCTGCGACTTTCGTCACAATTCCGCTGTAGCGCATCACATCTCTCAATGCTATCGCCTCCTATACTTTGATCACCCGCTCTAATATCTGTTTTGCATATTCGCTGTGATGTTCTTTGAAGTCTTGTTTTAAAGATTCTATTTCATTGTTATTCTGTTCTTCTTGTTTCTTTAGAAGTTTTTCCATGTTTGTTGCAAGATCCGACTGAATCTTTAATATCTTTTCGTTCGTCTCCTTTTCCATATCTGCATCAAATGCATCCCTCTTTTTCTGCATCTGCATTTCCATCTGATGCTTTTGTTCCTGCGCATTATCTACGATCGCACGCGCTGTCTTTTCGATCTCTGAAAGTTTCTCTGCTATTCTTTCCATCAGTAAAACCTCCTTTCATACCAACCATTGTAGTCCTTTCTATTTATTTTTGCCAGTATTTTGTCTGATTTTTCATGTTTACTTGTGGATTATTCAAATTTTTCTGACATTTTCTATACAATATTACTCTTTATGTTGTGTTTTATACTTTTGACACTTACATCATATGATAAAAAGAGACAAGCCCATAATACTTGTCTCTTTTTGTATATAATAAGATTACGCAAAATTCTTATTACCTATAATATTGTTCCAACCTGATCTGTTCCACCAATTACTTTTCCTTCTTTTGTAATTTCCACTTCATTGCCAGCTGTCTCTATGACCATAACAGTTGAAAGCTTTCCTGCTTCTTTGATCTTATCCAGATCAACTTCCACTAATGGATCTCCCGCTTTCACTATCTGTCCCTGTTTTACCAGCGTATGGAATCCCTCTCCATTCATAGATACTGTATCAATTCCAATGTGAATCAAAATTTCTTTTCCATTTTTACTTTGAAGACCAATTGCATGTCCTGTATCAAACATCGCTTTTACCGTTCCTTCTACTGGTGATTTCACAATTGTATCTTCTGGTTCTACTGCAAATCCTTTTCCAAGAATTTCTGATGCAAAGGTTGGATCTTTTACTTCTTTTAATGGAATCAAATCTCCTGATACTGGTGCTGTCATCTGTTCTGGCTCTGTATTTTCTTTATTATCTTTCTGATTTTCGTCTAAATAAATTTCATCATCTTTATCTGGTGCAATCGCTTCGTCTGGAACTCCAAATAAATATGTTAATACAAAACATAACACAACAGATACAACAGACACAATTAAATACCATAAAATCTGTCTTCCCTGATAAATGTACATCAGATAAGATGGTAAAACTGCCAGTCCATAAGAATTGGACTGAATATTTAATAAAGATAATACCGCAGCTCCTAATCCCGACGTACAAAGCATGATGATCAACGGTCTTAAATTATATCTTAACTGGATACCAAATAAAACTGGTTCACTGATTCCAAATAGCTGTGATAACATTGCACCGATACTTGTCTGTCTCACATTTGTATTTTTTGATTTCACAAAAAATGCTAAACATGTACCTACATTTGCAAATCCATACATTGCACATAATGTGATCACTGGATTAAATCCTGTGTTTGCTAATAATGATGTCTCAATCATTGTATATGTATGATGAAGCCCTGTGATGACTAATAATGGGTATGTTGCTCCAATGATAAATCCTCCGATTCCGAATGGAAGATGTACTAAAATTTCTACAATACTCACTAATTTAAGTTCGATCACATGCATCACTGGTCCTACACCAAGGATTACGACTAAAAATGTCACTAACATTACAACAAATGGCGTCATGATCAAATCTAACGCATTTGGCATGATCTTTCGAAGTTTTTTCTCAAGACTTGCCCCGATCAGTGCTGTAACAATTGCTGTTAATACACTTCCCTGACAACCTACGATCGGAATTTTTCCAAAAGCCATAACTGCTTTGATCCCACTGTCAGGATTCGCTACAGAATAAGCATTTGGAAGAATTGGAGATACTAACATTAATCCAAGTACAATTCCAATAACAGGTGTTCCGCCAAAGACTTTGAATGCAGACCAGCAGATGATCGCCGGCAAGAATGCAAACGCTGTCTCTGTCAGTACATTTACTAACGTTACGATATAATCCGGGATCATACTTGTTGACGCCCCAAATAATCCTAAAACATTATCATTAAATACACAGCCTTTTAATCCTAAAAATAAACCTGTTGCTGCGATCACTGGAATAATCGGAATAAAAATATCTCCAAAGATTCTCATCAGACGTTTGATTCCTTTTTGCTGATTCTTGATCACTTCATCCTGTTCTTTTTTAGAAAGTGTATGAAGCCCGATTTTTTCTAATTCTTCATAAACTTTATTTACAATCCCTGTTCCAAAAATAATCTGAAACTGCCCTGCATTGAAAAATGTTCCTTTGACCAGAGATAATTTTTCTAATTCTTTTACATTGATCATATCTTTGTCTTTTACGATCATTCGTAATCTTGTTGCACAGTGTGTTGCTGAAATAATATTATCTTTTCCAACAATTCTGATCACATCTTCCGCTGCTTTTCTATATTGCGCTTCTCCCATATTTTAATCCTCCTTCTTTTCTTTTAACAGGACTGTCTGAAATGGCTTTAATGTTAAATGATCCTGCTTTAATTCAACCTGTTTCATATTTCCCCATATTACTTCTACATTAGAATCTTTCAATTCTTCTGTTACTTCTTCTACTCCAAGATTGAACCAGCATTCAATACTTTCATCCTCTGTATATCTTCGATATGCAATCACATTTTCGCTGCTTTCCATTGGCTCGATATTACCAAATACAAGGCAATTCTTGTATTCACTGTTCTGTCGAAAGTTGATCATTTCTTTATAAAATTGATAAATGCTTCCCTCTCTTCCGACCTGATCGACCGCATTTACTTTTGGATGTTCTTCCGTCATCTTAAGCCATGGTTTTTCTGTTGAGAATCCACCATATTTCTGTCCATTCCATGGGAAAGGTGTTCTTGTATTATCTCGACTTCTCAAATTGATAGCTCTCAGGGATTCTCTTTCCGTAAGTCCTTCGTCAATTGCTCGATAGTACTGATCAATACTTGATATATCATTAAATTCTTCAATTCCTTTTCTTTGGAAATTCACCATTCCAAGTTCCTGACCCTGATAAATAAATGGTGTTCCTCGCAGTAAGAAATACATTGCTGCCAGTGTTTTTACTGCATCTTTGTTATCCTGATTTTCTTTTAAATATTTTGTTGTTGCTCTTGGCTGATCATGATTTTCAATAAAGTTAGCACCCCATCCACATTTCTGTAATGCCATCTGGCTGTCCATGATCTTCTGGTTCAGGTCTTTGATCGTCCATGGAACTCTCTTAAACCATTCGCTTCCTGATGCAACGTCTAAATCTGCATATCTGAAGTCGAAGATCATAGAAAAATATCCGTCTTCTCCAATAAATTCTTCTAATTCTTCATATGGAACTCCCGGTGCTTCTGCTACTGTCATACAGTCATGCTTTTTAAATGTATTTTCTTTTAATTCATTTAAAAATTCTCCGATTCCTGGTTGGTTTCTTGCTGCTTTTGTACATTTTGCAAGTCCGTCAACTCCATCTGCTTCTCTGTCTTTCCATGTTAAGTCCTTTTTGATGAACGTGATTGCATCAATTCGAAATCCTGCGATTCCTTTTTCCAGCCACCAATTGACCATATCATATAATTCTTTTCTTACTTCTTCATTTTCCCAATTCAGGTCTGGCTGTTTTTTATGGAATACGTGAAGATAAACTTCATCTCTTCCAGGAACTTTCTCCCAGACTGTTCCTCCAAACATAGATCTCCAGTTATTGATCGATTTTGATCCTTCTTTAAAAATATAATAATCATGGTATTTACTTTCTGGATCTTTCAGTGCTTCCTGAAACCACTTATGTTCATCGGATGTATGATTGATCACCAGATCGAGAATGATCTTAATATCTCTTTTCTTTGCTTCGTTGATCAATTCATCCATGTCTTCCATAGTTCCAAATTCATCAGCAATCTTTTTATAATCTGAAATGTCATATCCATTATCAGCCATCGGAGATTCATAACATGGACAGATCCAAAGCATTGTTACTCCAAGATTTTTTAAGTAATCTAATTTTGATGTGATTCCTTTCAGATCCCCAATTCCATCACCATTACTGTCACAGAAACTTCTTGGATAAATCTGATATACAATTTCATTCTGCCACCATTTTGTTTTTCCCATTATTTTTTCTCCTTTATCAATTTTCGTTGTAATAATTCTTTATAAATACCTTCTTGTTTCACTGAATCACATATGACATCTGCTGTTTCTAAAAGTTTCTGACTACTATTTTTCATTGCAATTCCCGTTCCTACAGCCTCTAACATCTTAATGTCATTTTCGCCATCCCCAAATGCCATACTTTCTTTTGTTTTGATCCCAAAATATTTATTTAAAAATCCAATTGCTTTTCCTTTGTCACATCCAAAAGGAATACACTCCATCATCCATTTGTCTGCAAATGGAATTAATTGGACAACACTGCATACTTGTTTCACTTCCTTCTGAAACTGTTGTAATTTCTCTTTATGATCAATCAAACATATTTTATAAACATCTTCTTTTTCAAAATCAAAATCTTTTATGTTGTTTTTATACAAAAATTTGTTCTCTGTTTTTATTCTTTTGCGTTCTATCTCATCAAATCCTTTTGTCTTCTCTAAAAACAGATTCTGATATATTTTTGCTGCACTTTCATTCATATAAACATTCAACTCAGTCTCAACTACAATTCCAAAAACAATTTTATCAAATATCTTTTTTACATCTTCTTTTGGTATTACTGTTTTTTGAATCACTCTGTTTTGAAATTTAATATAACATCCACCACTGTAGATTGCCCCATCCATTGGAAGATCCAATACATCCTGCTGAATACTTCCTGGATTTCTTCCAGTACAGATCATTGTTTTAATGTCTTGTTTTCTGCATTCATTGATCATATATTTTGTTTTTTCGGACACTCCTGCATTTTCATCCCGCAGGGTCCCATCAATATCAAAATATATAATTTTTGTTTCCAGATCTTCTCACCCTTTCTTCATCTTTCATTTCTGTTTTTTTGCTGATGTCATGGTAACAAAAAAAACAGAGCCGTTCAATCGTTTGACTCTGTTTATAAATTATGTACGTTCCTTGTACATAGTTTTAGTTTTTAAAACTTTGTTCATCTCTTTCTGTGAGATAATTTTGATATGCAATATATAATAATTCTATCAAAATAAAGTATGGTGTTGCCGACTCATAATCCCCGTAATCTCCTACTTTCATATGCGTAGATTCTATGTATAAACTATCATTGCAGTACAGTGCCAGTTGATTGCTGCTCATCCTTGTAACTGATATAAGAAACGCACCTTTCATTCTTAAATTTTTCGCAAGATCTATCATATGATCAGATTCTCCAGATAATGAGATCAAAAATATAACATCATCTTGCTGTACCTTCTTTTCAATTGCCTGACTCATATCATGTCCATGCAGATTGATAAACAATTTGTGTGGAAGAAAGATTCTCTTCATCTCACTTGCCACTCGCGTCTGCGAGGAACCACTTCCATAAGTCAGTACACGTTTTGCATGGTATATGGCATCAAAAATCTTTGTATAATCACGTTTTTGGAAGTCATCTAACATCTTATGATAGCTGTCTGTCATCGTTGTCATAAGATTTAGTCTTTGACTGCTTATTTGGTTTTCATCCATCCTTGCAAATGCTTTAAATTCCCTAAACCCTGATAACCCAAGATGCTTTGAAAATCTTACAAGCAAGGATTTTGATACCCCACATTTCTTCGCAATTTCATCAATAGAGCTTGTAACAAATTCTTTGCGGTGTTTATAGAAATACCGACATATGTACCGTTCATTTTCATTTAATTTATCGTAATGTAAATTTATGAGCTCATCTAGATTCATTCCAATCATCTCCACTATTTTGTTTTGCTGTAGCAAGATATTTTACAGATAAAATGTCTAATAAAATGTAAAATGCTGCGATCATCTCATAGGAAGATTCTTTGTTCTGATCGATCATTTTTGTTCCGACATACAAGTTATTTTCTGTCATTCTCGCTAAAGAGTTATTTTTCCATCGTGTCATAGATAATGTGTGAATATTTGTTCCAAGAACCAGCCGCATTGCACGTAATACTTCCTCGTTCTCCCCTGACAGCGATACGACAATAAACACATCATTTTCTTTAAAATCCTTTTTTGCAAATTCAATCTCCCCATAGTCAAACAGATCAACACACCATTTCCCCATAATCAAAAAAATTCGTTTAAATTCTTCTATGATTGCTTTTTGTTCATTACCTGAACCGTACAGATAAATGGTCTGTGCATCATAAATCTGTTGGCAAACAGTAGAATAATCATAATTTTTCAGCTCTTCGATCATGTTATGATAGTCTTGAATGATCGTGTTCATTTCTATCTTAGAATGGCTGTTATCTTCTTTTTCCTGTTTTAGTATCAGTTTAAATTCTGCATAAGAAGATATTCCGAGTTTTTTCATTAGGCGCACCAATGACGTTCTGGATATTCCTAATCTTTTTGCAGTTTGTATACTGTTTAAATTCTTAATCTCTTCTTTATCTCTTCTGATTTCTTGAACAATGAGCTGATCTGTTGATGTTAAACAGTCATAATTTTTATCTATTATTTCATCTAATTTCATAATTTACACCTGCAGCTTTTCTTCCAGTATAACATATTTTTATAAAATATAACTATTTCCCACAATAATTTGCGATCGTCTTGATCAACACTTCTGATTCCAACGGTTTCGCCAGATGCTCATTCATTCCCGCTTCCAAAACTCTCCTGCGATCTTCGGTAAATGCATTCGCTGTCATCGCAATGATCGGAATATCTCTGGCATTTTCTTTATTGCTCCATCTGATATATCTCGCTGCTTCTAATCCGTCCATCACCGGCATCATCACATCCATTAATATAATATCAATTTCTCCCTGTTTCGATTCTTTGAAAATTTCCAATGCCTCTTTTCCATTATATGCCTTAATCACATTCGCCCCGGCACTCTCCAGAACAAATTCTGCAATTTCCATATTCAATTCATTATCTTCGGCAAGCAGTACATTGACCCCTTTGATCGATGCTTTTTTTATCTCTTTTGTCTTAAATTCTTCGTGCTTTATGTTATGATCGATCTGGAATGGAAGCTCAATATAAAACGTCGTTCCCACACCTTGCTCACTCTCAAATGAGATTGTTCCTCCCATTTTCTCTACAAGACTTTTTGTGATCGACATCCCAAGTCCTGTTCCACCATAAACCGTTCTTGCCCCTGCTTTTTCCTGTGCAAATGGCTCATAGATCGTCTTTTGGAATGATTCACTCATTCCAATTCCAGTGTCTTCACATTTAAATCGAATAATAATAGTATTGTAATTTTTCTGAATTTCATTAAATTCTATGCAGATCTTTCCATTATTTTTGTTATATTTGATCGCGTTTGTTAAAATATTCATCACAATTCTTTTTACATGCACTGGACTTCCGATCAAATCTTCATGAATCACATTATATTTATGTACAACTATATTAATTCCTCTCTCTCTAGCCTGTTTTTCAATAACCGTTCGAATCTCTTGAAACAATTGAAAGAAATTAAAACTTCTTCTCTCCAGGATTACTTCTTCCGATTCCAGTTTCCCCATATCCAAAACTTCATTGATCAATTCTAGTAAGAATCCTGATGCTTCCCATATTTTTTTGCGGCATTCTGATTGTTTTTCTATATCACTTTTATAATAATCTCCAACTTCTACCATTCCCCTGATTCCATTGATCGGTGTCCGGATATCATGGCTCATTCTTTGCAGAAATTCTGTTTTGGCAATATTAGCTTTCTTTGCTTCTTTTGCTGATTTTTCTAATTCTTTTTTATACTCTTCTTCTCGTTGTTTCTGAATGCGTTCATATTGTTGATTGGATCTTGCTTTGATCGTCATTAAGATTGCCACAAAAATTCCATATAAAATAACCGCTATTCCAATGTTACTCGTCAATGTTTTTACAAGATTCCTGTACCTTTGTATCAATTAATTTTTCATCATTTGATGCTATAATATCATTTCCATTTGTGATTACGATCGTTCCATCATTTTCCCGCTTATATCCAGCAAGCACGTTTTGGATTGTAAGATTATTGTTTTTCGCATATTCGGTTTTTACATACTGATATCCTATAACCGTTCCTTTTGCATCCTTTCTTCCATACGATGCCAGATCAATATAGCCTCCATTTTTCAGCTCAATTCTTGTCATATATGATTTCTGCGGATAATTCTTTACATCACGAAGTGTTTCTTTCTCCATGACATAACCCAAAACTTTTTTAAATCTTGGTCCAGTATGATATTGTGCAATTTGTTTATTCTTATCATTTAATACAATAATCCCCGTAAGTCTTTGTTCCCTTGCATACTGTTTTAAATATTCTTTTTCCAATGCCTGTTTATCTGTTTTGAAATTTCTCGCCGTCTGCTGGACTTTTTCAACCATTCTGACAAGACTTCTTGCTTCAACTGCTTCATTAAAACTGTTATACATGGAATATTGATCCTTGATGTATTCCATCGTCGAATGAATCCTGTTTTTGGTATTGTTTGTTTCTATTTTTACGGACACAAAAAGAACTGTCAAGACAACGATCACACAGCCAACAATACTCAATGTCCATAATCTTTTATCCGATTTATCTCTCAAGGCTGTTCACCTCCAGATATTTTTCTGCATCAGGAACATATTTTTGTAGAATTTTTTTGGCACTTCCATCTTTGACCATTGCTTTTAATGTCTTTGACAGTTCTTTTTCTATTCCTCTTTTATCATTTTTTGCAAACGCAACACCAATTCCAGTCTCAAGAATATCTTCATCAAGAATTCTGTATTTTGCTTCAAAATCAGACATATACTGTCTGATCGAGATCTCATGTGCTGCAATAGCGTCTACATATCCTCTGCTCAGAGAAGTATAGATCAATTCTCTGTTTTCCATACTGTAGACTTGTTTTACTTTTGGTATTTTGGGATCTGTTTGTTTTAGAAATAATTCCTCTGGTTTGGTTGTAGACTGAACCGCAATGATTTTATTCTTAAGATCAGACAACTTATTGATCTTACTGCTGTCGTTCACTGCGATCACCTGACGGCTCAGCATATAAGGACCTGCCCAGTGATAATCATTTTCTCTTCCTGTCACTGAAAAGCACGCCCATATACAATCTATTTTTCCTTGTTCCACAAGATTTTTCTTATTCTCCCAATCAATATTTACAAAGACCGGCTTATAACCCATACGATGAAAGGCTTCTCTGGCAAATTCTACATCGATTCCTGCCAGATTGCCATTCTCATCGGTATAGTTAAATGGCGGATAATTGTCTCCACCGATCATAATCTCTTTGTTCGCATCTTTTGTTGTTTTTCTAGTCTGATCTTTTGTCTTTCCACATGCACAAAGAAAGCAGCCTAATACGAAACAGATCATGACTTCAATCATAAGCTTCTTTAACTGCATAGTTTACCTCGTATGATCTGTTTGTAAATAATGTCCTAAACTCTTGTAACCAGTGCCATCAATCTTCTTTGTTTTGCATATAATTTCACTGTATTAGATACTCTCTGATAGACAATATTGGCATCAAATGGGCGGTTAATATAATCAGAAACTCCCATCTCATAAGCTCTTCTGATATAATTCGCAGAATCCTCACTTGAGATTATAATAACTGGAATATCTGAGATTAAACGCTCTTCTTCCATATATTTCAAAACTTCAAAACCATCCTTTTCTGGCATAATGATATCTAATAGTACAAGCGAAATTTTCATTCCATATTCATCGATCTTATGCAATGCTTCATTTCCACCATCAGCTTCTATGATTTCGTAGGTTTCCTCTAAAATCTCTTTCAAGATCGCACGGTTAAATTCTGAATCATCAACGATCAAAATTCTAGGTTTATTCTGAATTTTTTCCTTTTTAAATATCGTTTTATCACATTCTGTTATGACCTGTGCCTTATGATCTTTTGCCTTATACATCAACTGGTCTGCTTTCGCGATCGCCTCATCGATCTTCCCATCTTCCGATATCACTCCTCCAATACTTGCTGTAAGCTTCAATCTAGAGCAGTTTGGAATCGTTGCATTCTCAATAGCCTCTTGAATCCGAAGCAGTTTTCCACGCAAAGTACCTCTTACCATATCCGACAAGATCAATAAAAATTCATCTCCGCCATAACGTATTAACTTATCTGTCTTGCGAATACAATTCTTGATCACATCCGCAACAATACATAGAACCTGATCTCCCATATCATGTCCGTAAATATCATTATACAATTTAAAATCATCGAGATCGATCATCGCAACCCCTGCTGAATTCTGCATATTACGAATCTCATCTTCAAAATATCTTCGATTGTAAACGCCTGTTACTGGATCTATGTATAATTTATTCTGATACCCTTGTAACTTGCCAACAAGTTTGTCCCTTCCATCGGTATCGATCAACGTATCATTATCAAGATGCTTAACAAGTTCCATGACACATGCTTCATCATCTATTTCCAAATATCTTGAAATTACCAAAAAAACATCTGCATCCAAAAATTCCAGTTTAGTTTTTTGTTTCTTCTCTGCATATGCTTTCATTGATATACAGTTCTCACATGGTTTATTCTTCTTCCAAAAATCATAGCACTGACACATTCCAATTTTTACTCCGATGCATGGATCATCTTGCATCTGCTCAAAAAAATCCCCCTCCAAAAACCTGACAACATCAAATACTTTCTCTAGCATCTTAGCTTCTTCTTCTGCCTGTTGTCTGGTTATCTTTATATTCTGGTTCACTTCTTATTCCCTTCCTATTTTTGTTTGATATATTCCCCTAATTTGCTTAAATACCCTTTTATGATAGCACATCATTTTATCGTTTTCCATCGAGAAACCTGAATTTTACAAAAAATTTCCAAATTAATATCAAATTTATTTTTTTGTATACAAAAAAGAAGGGAGATATAACATTAAAATATGTGTATTTCCCTTCTTATTCTTATGATCTTTTATAATACTTTGCTTAAAAATGCCTTTGTTCGCTCTTCCTGTGGATGGTCAAAGATCTGTTCTGGTGTTCCTTCTTCAAGGATTCCTCCGCCATCCATGAAAAATACACGATTGGCAACTTCTCTTGCAAATCCCATCTCATGAGTTACGACAACCATTGTCATACCTTCTTGGGCAAGCTGTTTCATAACTTCTAATACTTCTCCAACCATCTCAGGGTCAAGTGCTGAAGTTGGTTCATCAAACAGCATGACTTCTGGTGATAATGCCAGTGATCTTGCGATTGCTACACGCTGTTTCTGTCCACCAGATAACTGCGCTGGATAATTATCAGCTTTATCACCAACGCCTACACGGTTTAACAATTCCATCGCTTTTTCTTTTGCCTGCTCTTCTGTCATCATCTTGTGACGGATCGGAGCTAATGTAACATTCTCAAGGATTGTCAGATGTGGGAATAAGTTAAAATGCTGAAATACCATTCCAACTCGTTTTCTCATTGCATCTACATCGAAGTCTTTCTCTGTCAAATGCATATCATCGATGACGATATCTCCCTTTGTCGGAGTCTCTAATAAGTTTAAGCATCTTAAAAATGTACTCTTTCCAGATCCGGATGGTCCGATCACGCAAACGCATTCTCCTTTGTCAATATGGCAGTCAATGCCTTTTAACACTTCCAGAGATCCGAAATATTTATGTAAATTCTTAACGTCTATCACTTTGTCTCAGTCTCCTTTCTAATGCGTTTAATCCAAGAGTCAGGATCTTAACGATCACATAATAGATCAATGCTGTTCCAAGCAATGGTGCCAGTGCTTCGAAGATTCTTGAAATTACAAAATCTGATACCTTTGTCAGGTCAACGATCGCTACATATCCTAATATAGATGTTTCCTTGATCAGTACGATAAATTCATTTCCAAGGGCAGGAAGAATATTCTTGATCGCCTGAGGCAAGATAATATCTTTCATTGTCTGTACATAGGATAATCCAAGAGAACGTCCACCTTCCATCTGTCCCTGATCAACCGCCTGAATTCCTGCACGGATGATCTCAGCAACATAAGCTGCACTGTTCAAACCAAAGGTTAAGGAACCTACAAGCAGTCCATTCTGACCTTTTAAAATAACGAAATACATGATCATCAACTGTGTCAATGTTGGTGTTCCACGGATGATATCAATGTACACGTATGCGATCTTCGATAAAAGTGTACTCTTTCCTTTCTGCTCTGCCGTCAAGCGCATTAACGCCAAGATCGTACCAAGTGCTACACCAATAAGAATTGCAATGACAGATACTAAGATCGTCACCTTTAATCCATCAAGATACAGCAGATAGCGCTGCTCGGCGACAAACGCTCTGTAAAATGAATCTAACATTTTGAAACCTTACCTTCCTAATTTCCTAGTTTGCGGAATCAATGTATTTTGCTTTCAGCTTATCATATGTTCCGTCTTTTTTGATTGCTTTGATCTGTTTGTTGATCTCTTCTTTGTATGCTGTGTTACCTTTTGTAATTGCGATACAGTAATATTCAGCTCCTGCAGAGTCAACAACTAATTTTAACTTCTTCGCATTATTTTTCACAAATTCCTGTGCTGGTTTTTCATCAATAACAACCGCATCAATTGCACCGTTTTTCAGATCCATAACAGCGTCAACACCCTTTTTATAACGTTTTACATCTGTCTTTACGATGACTTTGTTCTTTTCACCAAATTTTTCTCCAGAAGCAATGATGTCACCAGTTGTTCCTTCCTGAACACCGACTTTCTTTCCTTCTAACTGAGATAATTTTTTGATCTTGCTGTCTTTCTTTAAGATAATTGCCTGATTAGATGTATAGTAGCTATCAGAAAAATCTACAGATTTCTGACGTTCTTTTGTCTTTGTCATTCCTGCAATGATCGTATTGATTGAATCAGACTCCATAGCCCCGATCAGAGATTTGAATTCCATGTTCTGGATCTCAACCTTTTTGTCCATACGTTTTCCGATTTCTTTGATCATGGCAATATCGAAACCGTCTGGCTGTTTCTTATCATTCATATATTCGAATGGTGGAAATTCTGCGTTTGTTCCTACGATCAGTTTGTCTGGAACTTTGCTTTCTTCTTTTTTACTACATCCTGTAAACAGCATAGATGCTGCCAGTACACCAGCTAATGCGACTGTTAAAAACTTTTTCATAATCTGTTCTCCTTTTTAATAATAATTTAGCTTTTATGGAATTTTACATTCCATAATTATATACGTAACTTCTATTTTACAATATCTTACGGAATATTTCAAATGCTGACGGCAATGCATACGTATTTTCTAGTTCTTTTTTTAGTACCCAGACGTAATTTTCACTCTGAATCGGTGTTTTCAAGGAAATTCTTACTCCTTCCATGTGCCATTCCACATGACTGAAGATATGTTTTCCCTTTCCTACTGCTTTTGTCTTCGCATCTTCCATATGATGCTCTGCCATCCATTCCTTGATATCTTCGGCATCCATTTTCTTGTCTTCATTCGGGAACTCCCATAATCCAGCAAGTAATCCTTTGTCTCCTCTTTTATGGATTGCAATCTGCTCTCCGCATTCTAATAAAAATACAGTCTTATGTTCAATCCGTCTTGCCTTCTTTGGTGTCTTGACCGGTAATTGATCAATGAGATCTTCTTTATACGCCTTACAGACTGTATCCCATGGACATTGATCACATAATGGCTGCCCATTCGGCACGCAAACAGTTGCTCCAAGTTCGATCAATGCCTGATTAAAATCTCCCGGTCGGTCTTCCGGCATAAATTTCATGACTCTTCTTCCCATCGCTTTCTTTGTCTTATCTTTGAGAATATCAGAATCATCTCCCCACAATCTAGCCAGCACACGAAGAACATTTCCATCGACTGCAGGAACCTGTAATTCAAATGCGATCGATCCGATCGCTCCTGCTGTATACATTCCAATGCCCTTCAGCGATAATAATTTATCATAATCTGCAGGCAGTTGTCCACCATATTCTTCAACGATCGTCTGTGCTGCTGCTTTTAAATTCCTTGCTCGATTGTAATAACCAAGTCCTTCCCACAATTTCATCAACCGGTCATCATCTACTTTGGCAAGATCATAAACCGTTGGCAGTGCTTCCATAAAGCGATCAAAATACGGCTTTACCGCTTCCACTCTTGTCTGTTGCAGCATGATCTCGGAAATCCAGATTCTATATGGATCCTTATTCTCTCTCCATGGTAAGATCCGTTTATTATAATCGTACCAGTGAAGCAATGATCCGCTTAAATCATATCGTTGTTCCATCTATTTTCCTCTTTCTAAATAATATCCTTCAACAAATATACCAGCCCCTATTCTGACTACTCCCATGGGCAAGCCCGTGGGGTTCTGATTGTCAAGTGTAGCTTGTAATCGTACATCATTTTCAGACTTTGGAGTTACAAGTGTAAGTCTATTTAAATCAGAACTTTCATTACCAAGCAGTCCAACGACCACATTGACGGTAAATTTCTACTTTCGTAAGGAAGTATAGTCAATCTCCCTAAATATGTTTTACGCTATCTTAATTCCGCTATTTAATATTTTGATCTTATTAGCCTTGATCCATTCGATCAGGGCTTTTTCTTTGTTGTAACACTTATCAAATTCAGAAATACATTTGTTTTTATCTATATCTTTAGTTCTGTAATCGTAACAGTATAATAAGAATGATGAATACCAATCTCTTTGTACCAATGTTCCGTCAGTAAGTTTATATATTCTATCAGACAGCTTTTTCTTGATATAATCATCTGCTGTATGGTCATATTGACTTGCTCTGTAATTATTAGGTACTTCAATATATATACCACCTGATGTCTTAAATTTCCGCTCTACAGTAGTTTGAAACCCAGAAGGACATCTGTTCTTTATGGATCTGCCAAAACGCTTTTTCTTATGAAACTTACCTTTACTATTGACTGTAGTATCTTTAGTTCGTTTCATAAGTTTACTTGCATTTTTAGGTTCCGTGATAAATACATCCCCAAGACTTCTTAAATGGTTAGCGTCTTCATTTATTGCAAGCTGTCTGTTTATAGCATTGATACGACATAGTTCAGAGTGTTTAGCTTTTAGCTTTTTATAATGATTAGAATATTTCCAAGTTTTGCGGCCTTTTTTAACAGTACCATCATCATTATAGTTTTGCGGATCAGTTGCACGTCTTGACCTGTCCATCGCACGGTAAAGCAGGCGTTCTCTTCTTTCAGAAGTCTGAATACTGTTACCACGCTCTGAAAGATTTTTCAAGCCCACCTCAGTATTTGATGTATACGCAACAGTCTGTGTACCAATATCTGCACCTATAATACCTTTGCCAAACTTATGTCTTGGATTACCAAACCTATCATATTTAGGTTTCGCCTTACCTTCAATAGTAAGATGCAAATACACCCTATATTTTCCACGAATAAATTTAGGTACAAGAGTAGCATAGCAAGGTCTGTATGTATCAATACAGTATGCTTTATCTAAAAATTTATTTATTGCTTTATCATTTATGATCTCTGATCTTAATAAATATTCTAAAACTGCACAAACTTCATCTGTTTGAAATCTATCTTTAACCTGTATCCCAAATACATTTCCCTTTAATTTGAATTTTAATCCATTATCTTTAACAGACATTGAAATGCCACGATTTATCTGTTTTGCCCTGATACAAGGCAACTCACCATATTTAGAAAAATGAATCGTTTTACCATTGTTATAAAGACATTTTTCAATACCACGCCATATATCTTCAGCTTTTGTAAGGGCAAATACAGCATCAATACTATATTTCTTGCCTATATGTATCATAGCGTTTCTGCAATGATCCCATGTGACATTGTATTGTTTTTGCATTTCATTGAGCTGATCTGCTAGATCTCTGCGTTTCTTTTTATCTTTGGTAGAACCATAGAGTTTTAGCAGCTTGCGATATTTTTTAGTACGCATAAGTTGGTCATAATTCTTTCTCATAAGACCAACAAGCTCATTACCTGCTTTTCTGATCTTATCAGAAAGAATCACGACCTTTTGTACATCAGAAGATGGCATATCGGTTTCTACAACCAAGATATGCCTGTCAGAAAGTTTATGAAATTGTTTTAGAAGTTTTTTATATTCTTTATCACTTATCATTTTTCTGCTCCTCAATATACTTAATCACTGTAGCTTCGCTTATATGTCCGACAGTAGATACAAAGTATCCTCTTGACCATAATACTCCACATTTCGCATAGAACTGTTTTAATTTTGGAAATACTTTAAATAATTCGATAGCACTGATACTTTTTAGAGTTCTTACAACATCACAAGGAGCAACTGTCTGCGGAACATCTATGAAAATATGTATATGATCTGGCATCACTTCGAGTGCTTTGATCTTGTATTTATAATCATTACAAATTTTCTGTAATATCTGTTTAAGAATGATATCGACATTTCCTTGTAATACTGAAAATCTGAACTTTGGACACCAAATGATATGATACTGTATCAAATATTTACAATGTGAAGCACTATGATATTGTTCCTCACTCACTGTCTTTTTCTCCTAATTGATATTTTTCCTGAATACCTCTACGCATTAAGTCAAGAAAAGTGATAGTTTTTCCTTCTTCAACAGAATAGATACGAGCAAGATTTTCAAGTTCTGTTTTCCATCCAGTAGGAATGGAAATATTTATTTGTACATTGTCACTTTTAGTTCGTGCCATTATTTTTTCCTCCACGACTTGAATGATATTGTGCAGCATTATTTTGTGTTGTTGTATGCGTGTTTATATCATAGTTGCTCTTACTCATGTTCTGTTTCCTTTCTATATTTTAATATACATAGATTGTATATTTAATCTATGTATATGTCAAGTGAAATGTGGCTTTCATCCCATACGCAAGCGTGTGGGGTTTCGCCACAAATTTATAACAAACCAGTACACAAAACACCATGACGGAAATATCAGGAAAATCCTTTTCCGATCGCTATGCAAAATACATAAACTTCCTGCACTCCCAATTGTTTTAACGCTGTCGTCACTGCTTCCGCTGTTGATCCTGTCGTATAAATGTCATCTATCACCAATATCCTTTTCGGCGTCCCTGCTTTCTGATATTCTTTCAAATTTCCACGAAAAGCTTTCTTTAAATTGTTTTTTCTCTCTCCTGGGCTTAATTGTTTCTGTGGTTTCGTATCATGGATTCTTTCCACAATCTTTGTATACATCGGTTGATCCAACATCTCTGCAATCCCCTTTGCAAAGATTTCTGCCTGATTAAACCCTCTCTTTCTTCTCTTTTTTTTATGAATCGGCACCGGAATTACCGCATCTGCTTTTAGTCGCAGCAATTCCCTGTATTTTCTTTTTCGAATTTCTTCCAAATAATACTGTGCAAATTTTCTCTCATTCTTATATTTGATCGCAGCCAGTGAATCAGTAACTGGTTTCTGGTAAATACATAACCCCATACCACGTTCAAAATTCTTCGGATGCCGTCTGCAGTCACTGCAATATTCTTTTTCCTGATTCTTCATTGATTTTCCACAAGAATAACATGTGGGTTCTTTGATAAAAATCTGCTTTTTACTGCATATTTTACAGATATGTTCTCCTTTGTCCAATAATTCTTTGGCACATAACGGACAGATCGGAGGAAATAGAAATGATAACATAAGATACCCCCTTATTCAATCACATCATTTAATCTTGTTTTAAAATTGTAGAACTTTGTTTTATTTGTATATTTTATCCAATTATACATGTAAGAAAAAGCACCCAAAAATTAATGTGGTGCTCTCTCTTTATTGCCAAATTTGGTGTATTGTCCGAGCCATACAAGCTCTACACTACCTGTTGAACCATTTCGCTGTTTGTCGACGATGATCTCTGCAATTCCTTTCTTCTCGGAATCTTCATTATAATATTCATCACGATAAATAAACATAACAACGTCGGCATCCTGCTCGATCGATCCTGACTCACGAAGATCTGATAGCATTGGCTTGGCTGGTTTTCTCTCTTCAACTCTTCGACTTAGCTGAGATAATGCGATCACTGGTGCATTCATCTCTCTTGCTAATGCTTTTAACGATCTTGAGATCTCTGAAATCTCCTGCTGTCTGGATTCAGAACGCTTACCACCTGACATCAACTGCAGGTAGTCGATAATGATCAGGTCCAGTCCATGAATCTGTTTGTATCTACGACACTTAGATCGTAATTCTGCAATCGTAATACCTGGTGTATCATCAATGATCAATGGAGAACGACCGATCGTTCCCGCACTTTCCATGATCTTCTCCCAGTCGGTTTCCTGAAGATCACCAGTACGGATAGATTGTGAATCTACCATCGCTTCCATCGCCATCATACGGGTTACAAGCTGTTCTTTCGACATCTCCAGACTAAAGATCGCTGTTGGAACGTGATCCCTGACTGCCGCTTTCTGTGCGATATTCAACACAAATGCTGTCTTACCCATAGCAGGACGTGCCGCCACGATGATCAGTTCTGATGGATGTAGTCCCGATAATTTGTAATCAAGATCTGTAAATCCTGTTGCAATACCTGTGACTCGCCCAGCAGAACTTGCCGCTTCTTCGATCGCATCCAGTGTATTTAACACAACTTTGTCAATTGGAACAAACTCTTCTCTTCCACTTGCCTGCTGAAGAAGTCCGAATACATTCTTCTCTGTGTGATCCAAGATCTCGGTCACATCATCTTTACCAAGATAACATTCTGTTGTGATATCTTCTGTAACTTTGATCAATTTACGAAGTGTTGCCTTTTCCCTGACGATCGTTGCGTATTGTTTGGCATTGGCTGACGTTGGAACAACTTCCAGAAGATCCCTGATAAATTCAAGACTCTTCATAGATTCCGGCACGTCTTTTTTCTTTAATTTATTCTGAAGCGTTACCAGATCGACCGGCTTTCCTTCCCGGTATAATTCTGTCATCGCTTCAAATAAGATGCCGTTCTGCTTCTGATAGAAATCATCGGCATTCACAATATCGATAACATCTGCGATCGCATCCCTGTCCATGATCATCGCACCGATCACAGACTGTTCTGCCTCCGGGCTGTTCGGCTGCACTTTCTTGATAAATGCTTCATCCATAAATATGCCCTCTTATTTTTCTTCTACTTTAACTCTTAATGTTGCTGTTACCTGTGGATGAACTTTGATCGCAACATCATGGAATCCAAGATTCTTGATTGGTTCACAATGCATTTTTTTCTTATCTAAATCATATCCTAACTGTTTCTTTGCTTCTGCTGCGATTTCTTTTGTGGAAATAGATCCAAATGTTCTTCCACCTTCTCCAACCTTCATCTTTAATACCAATTGTTTTTCTTCAATCTCTTTTGCTAAAACTTTGGCATCTGCTAATGCTTCTGCAGCCAGTTTATCATCATTTGCCTTTCTTAATTTTAGATCATTTAATGCTTTATTTGTAGCTTCAATTGCTAAATTCTTGCGGAATAATACATTTCTTGCATATCCGTTGTTAACCTCTACTACTTCATCTTTTTTTCCAACTGATTTTACATCTTCTAATAAAATAACTTTCATCGCTTATATCTCTCCTTTTGATATCAAATATCGTAATGTCTCATGAATAATATTCTTGGCTTCTTCTAATGATACATCGACAAGCTGTGCACCTGCAACTGTCAAATGTCCGCCGCCTCCGAATTCTTCCATGATCTTCTGGACATTCACTTCATCGATCGATCTTGCACTGATATAGACTCTCTCATGAACACCTGTTAATACAAAAGATGCTTCAATTCCATCAATATCAAGTAATTCATTCGCTACCTGTGCGCCAATAACAGTAGGGCTGTCCACACCGATTCCTACCAGTGTTGCGATCGCGAACCTGCCATATAAGATCTCTGCTTCACTGATCGCTTTCGCACGGATCCTGTAAGTTTCCATGCTTTCTCTTGACATCTTTCTTACCTTTGTAAGATCAGCTCCATTTCTCTTTAGATATGCCGCTGCCTCAAATGTTCTGACACCTGTTTTATTCACAAAATTGTCCGTATCTACAAGCATTCCATAATACATGGCATTCGCTTCCATTGGCTCTAACTTTGGTTTTGAATCTACATATTGAAGAATCTCTGCTACCAATTCACATGTAGAAGACGCATATGGCTCTACATATGAAAGTACCGGATTCTTGATCATATCTTTATTCTTTCGATGATGATCTAAGATCACCGTTGTCTTTGTCTGACTTAATAACTGTTCACATTCTGTATAATTTGCATGATTTACATCCACTACGATCAATAACGTGTTTTCATCTGTGATCTCAATTGCTTGTTCGTTATCAATGAACATATCTTCATCATAAATACCACTTTTATTTAATTCATCAACCATCGCACGGACAGAGATCGTTACTTCATTCATAACGATATGTGCCTTTCTTCCCAGAGAAAGTCCAAGTCTGTACAGACCAACAGCTGCACCGATCGCATCTGGATCCGGAATCTTATGTGCCATGATCACGACCTTTTCCTTTGATTCAAGAAGTTCTTTTAACGCATGCGCTTTAACTCGTGCTTTGACTCGTGTGGTACGTTCCATAACCTCACAATTGCCACCATAGTAGGAAATATCTTCCCCATCCTTGATCACTGCCTGATCACCACCACGTCCTAATGCCAGATCCATACCTGCACAGGCTGCTTCATAGTTTTCCTGATACGTATTTCCATTAATTCCAAAACTGATGCTTAATGTCATATGCATAGAATTCCCAAGATTGATCGTCTTGATCTCATCAAGGATCGAGAATTTGTTTTCTTTGATCTTGTCCAAATATTTCTGTTCAAATACAACAAAATATTTATCTCTCTCTGTTCTCTTCACAACCCCAGAGACATTCTGGATAAATTTGTTGATCTTACGATCTGCCACTGCGATCAGCATAGATCGTTTCACCGCATCAATATCATCAAGGATTTCTTCGTAATTATCAATATAGATTAAACCAATGACCATTCTCTGATTCTCATTTTGTTCCATATATTTCTTAAGTAATGTCTGATCAAAAAAATATACTGCGATCAGATCGTTGTCCTTAAGCATCTGTCTAGAACAACTGTTATCATTCTCATCAGAGAAATCTTCTACACGAATACGATTCATCTCTACTTTATAGAATAGCGTCTGTTCTTTTTCCTTATCTCCCTCTTTGCATTTCTTTTTATATTCAATATGAGAAATAGAGTGCATCACATCCGACGGAAGCAGATTACGGTTCAGATTCGGAAAAATCTGTTGCAATGACTTTCCTCGGTTCTCTCCCACAATTTTATGAAATGCATCATTTGACCATATGATCATTCCATTCCCATCAAGCAGTGCATACGGAACAGGAAGCTGTTGTAACAAATAATTCTGCACCTGACTCTGCTCAAACATAAAATCCATACATTCTTTGATGATCTCTTGTTTGCTTCGGGAATAAATGATCATCTGAAAAACTAAAAATACGACTAGTGAGACCGCTAAGATCACTCCACATCGAATATCCAAGAAAAAGAACACAATGTCTACAAAAGCCAGAATAAGCAATGCCCATAATGGTCCTTGAAGATACTGTTCTATCTTTGTTTTCTTCATAATGTCCATTTTTTTCTCCTGATTTGATTCTTACAATTATCCTTTATTATAACTCAATTGCATGAATTTGTACATTATATTTAACGAAAGCGAGATATTTGTTCAATTTACGCAATTTTCTTAATTATTTTGACATGTCTGTCGCAGTGCGATCTTGCCCGGAGGGCTTTTTGTATCATAGGGGATTCCATCGGAATTTCTATGATACAAAAAAGAGCTATACCGCAACATACGTCACAATATAACTCTTCATTATCTGCTTAAAATTATTCAGCTGTATATGGCATTAAAGCTAAATGTCTAGCTCTCTTAATAGCTCCTGTAACAGCTCTCTGATGTTTAGCACATGTTCCTGTAATACGTCTTGGAAGGATTTTTCCTCTTTCAGATACGTATTTCTTTAATGTTGCTACATCTTTATAATCGATTACAGCATCGGCTTCTGTACAGAATGCACATACTTTTCTTCTTCTACGTCCGCCTCTTCTTCTCATTGGAGAATCGCCTTTTGTATAAGCCATGATTTCTACCTCCTATTTAACTAAATGGTAATTCTTCTTCCAAACCATCCGGAATATTCATAAAACCATCGCTTGCTGCGGCACTAGGCTGTGGCGCGCTTGGCTGTGGAACTCCCATATTACTGTTCTGGGCTGCAGCAGCTTTGCTCTCTGCAAAATCCTGCTCTTCGATCACAACTTCTGTTGTGTAAACTTTAACTCCATCACGGTTTGTATAACTACCTGTCTGGATTCTTCCAGAAACAACCATCTTAGTACCCTGTTTTAGATACTTCTCTGCAAATTCCGCTGTGCGTCCGAATGCCACACAGTTAATAAAATCCGCATCCTGTTCACCGTTTCTTTTGAATCTTCTATCTACTGCTAACGTGTATCTGGCGATTGCCAAAGGTGTCTCACCTTGTGAATATCTTACATCAGGGTCCCTTGTCAATCTTCCCATTAATACTACTTTATTCATTATTCGGATCCCTCCTGTTAATTACGCATCCTGTTTAACGCATAAGAAACGTAATACAGTTTCCTCAATACGAAGTCTCTCTTCAAGTTCTGCTGGAACTGTAGTTTCGCCTTCGAACTGGATGAAATAGTAGTATCCTTCTTTCATCTTCTGAATTTCGTAAGCTAACTGTTTCTTACCCCATTCATCGACGTTAGTGATCGCAGCACCTGCTGTAGTAATCATTGCCTGAACTTTTTCAACCATAGCTGCACGTTCTTCGTCTTCGATCTTTGCACTTAAAACTAATGCTAATTCATATTTCATCATTACTTGCACCTCCTTTTGGTCTAGTGGCTCTTTCTTCGTGAAAGAGCAAGGATATTTTTATATACCACGAATAATTACTTTATCATAAACTTCTAATCTTGGCAAGCTTTTTTTATAAATCCTCTAAAATTTTTTTCAACCATCTTTCTTGGCACCATCACCTGTCTGCCACATCCAACACATTTTAAACGAAAATCCATTCCCACTCTCAGAATCTCCCATTCATTTATACCGCAAGGATGTGCTTTTTTTAATTTGACAATATCTCCGATCTGAAATTCCATCCATCAAACCTCCTTGTTCTGATCTATCTTTTACACTATAGTTCTGATTATAACAGAAAAAAGAACCAGGTGGTCAATACCCGATTCTTTTTCTACACTTTGAAGAAGAAGTTATTCTCTTAATCTTAGACTTCTGGCGCTGTTGCGTCAATATCCCCCAGATTCATTGCTTCATATTGTTCTAAAATTAAAGTCTGGATCATATTTCTTGTATCTGAATTGATCGGATGTGCAATGTCTCTATATTCACCATCTGCAGCTTTTCGGCTTGGCATTGCAATAAACAGACCTTTCTCCCCTTCGATTACTTTAATATCATGTACCACAAATTCATTATCGATTGTGATTGATACAACAGCTTTCATCTTACCTTCTTTGGCCACTTTTCTAATACGTACATCAGTTATTTGCATGTTGTCATCCTCCTAGTTTCTAATAATATAGCTAAAATTCGCTCTCCGGTCAGGCTCTGGTAACTTCTTCTTTCTCTTAGACCGTATATGCTAATTTTTATTATAACACTATTTTCAGCAAATGTGAACAAAAACTTGTTTTTTATCAGCTTTTTTATTATGACATTTTACTACTTTTTTCTCCATATTCTTATAGTACATATAATATTTTCCAATTTAATCTCCGTCTTGCAAGATTAGTTGCGGTGACTTATAATAAGGGAAACAATGAAACTATATCAACGATTGAAAGAAAGGGCACATGAAAATGTATCAGATAGATTTTAATAAACCAATTCATATTCATTTTATGGGGATCGGAGGAATCAGCATGAGCGGTCTTGCTGAGATTCTTATCAAAGAAGGATTTACGATTTCTGGATCCGATATCCATACTTCCGATATCATCAAACACTTAGAAGATAAAGGCGCAAAGGTTTATCTCAGCCAGACTGCTGATAACATTACAGATGATATCGATCTTGTTGTATACACAGCAGCGATCAACTTCGATACCAACGAAGAATATAAAGAAGCCATCCGCCGTAACATTCCTGTCATGAAACGTGCTACACTGCTTGGTCAGATGATGCATAATTATCAGAATGCGATCGCCGTATCTGGAACTCACGGTAAGACAACAACAACTTCTATGTTATCTTATATTTTACTTGCTGGTAACACAGATCCTACGATCAGCGTTGGTGGAATTCTTGATGCGATCAATGGGAATATCCGTGTCGGACATTCCGAGACATTCGTAACTGAAGCATGTGAATACACAAACAGTTTCTTAGAATTCTTCCCTAAGATCAGTATTATCCTCAATATTGAAGAAGATCACATGGACTTCTTTAAGGATCTTGATGATATCCGCCATTCTTTCCGTGAATTTGCCCACAAACTTCCTGATTATGGTTATCTGATCATCAACGGTGAAATTGAGAACATTGATTATATTGTGGACGGATTAAAGGCAGAATATGCAACTTTTGGATTAGAAAATGATTCTTATGACTATTGTGCAAAGAACATCGGGTATGATGCATTTGGACATGCTCATTTCGATTATTACTATAAAGGAGAATTTATTGACCATATCCAGTTAAATGTCAACGGAGAACATAACGTGAAGAATGCACTGGCTGCCATTGCTGCTGCAAAACGTATCGGCATTGATGTTGATACAATGAATAAAGGACTTCTTGGATTCACTGGCGCCAAACGTCGTTTTGAACTAAAAGGCACATGCAACGACTTCACCGTTGTTGATGACTATGCGCATCATCCAACAGAGATCCGTGCAACTCTGGAATCTGCTAAGAATTATCCACATAACGAATTATGGTGTGTATTCCAGCCTCATACTTATTCCAGAACAATTGCATTCCTTGATGACTTTGCAAAGGCATTAAGCCTCTGTGACCACGTGATCGTCACTGACATCTATGCTGCCAGAGAAAAAGATACTGGTATCGTAAGTTCCAAAGATATCGTGGACCGCATGGCTGATTATGATGTAGATGTACACTATATTAAGGAATTTGATGACATTGAAAAATTTATTTTAAAAAATTGCAAAAAAAATGATCTGTTGATAACTATGGGGGCCGGAAACGTCGATTCTATCGGAAATTCGCTCGTAAATAGATAGTTATCCACATTATCCACAGACTTGTACACAATTGTTGATAAACAAATCTGTGGATTTCTTTTGTCCTTTTCCACAATTGTAAAATCTATGTAAATGGCTTATTTCCATTGTTTTACGATTTTTGTCCACATTATCCACATTATCCACAGACTTGTACACAATCAGGGTGTGGATTTCCCTGGTATTTACAATTTCTCCAATCTGCGTTATAGTCAGATTAACGATAATAAAAGAAGGAGAGATTGCCATGAATTACATTAAAGTAACAACCACATATCCAACCGGTGGAACGCTGCTTCCAAACGCATTTGTTGATAATTATATGATCCGTGCGAACGGTGAATACATCAAAGTGTATATTTATCTTCTGCGTATGGTTTCTGACGGTGCAAACTTCAGCATTCCTTGTCTTGCAGATGTACTGGAACTTACGGAGCGTGATGTTACTCGTGCGTTAAAATACTGGGAGAAAGAATCCCTCTTACGCATGGAGCTTAAAGACGGCGAGATCAGTTTTATAGAGCTTCTCCCTGTCAGTGGCAATCCACATTCTCCTGCACAGACTACAAAACAAGAAGAAACAGCCCAAGCTACTTCTTCAGCAGCTTCTAAGACTACTGTGAAGGATCAGACGATCACTGGTGCTGAACCGATTCCTGCCATGAAGACGCTTTCTCCTGCAGAACTTCAGCGTAAGAGCGAAGATGAGCGTTTTTCTTATCTTCTCTACGTATGTGAGATGTTCTTAGGAAAGCCTTTAACTTGTACGGATATGAACACTTTACTTTACATGTACGAAGATCTTAGAATGTCATGTGAATTGATCGAATATCTTGTAGAGCATTGTGTATCAAATGGTAAGAAGAGTTTCCGTTATATGCAGTCTGTAGCGATCAACTGGTACGAAGCAAATATCAAAACTCCTGAAGAAGCGAAAGCGTACAGCAAGAATTTTCGTAAGGAATATTATTCTATCATGCGTGCATTTGGATTAAATCAGAATCCAGCCCCTGTTCAGGAAGAATATATGAAACGATGGCTTGAAACTGATGGTTTTGATCTTGCACTGATCATTGAAGCTTGTAATCGTACGATCAATGCGATCAACAAACCTAGTTTTCCATATGCAGATACGATCTTAAAGCACTGGAAAGATAACCACATCGTAACATTGGAAGATGCGAAAAACTTCCATATCCGGCAGAAAGCACCAAAGACTTTCGCTAACAATAACAACCAGAGCAATATGCATAACTTTACGCAGCGTGATTATGATTTTGATGCGTTAGAGCAACAGCTTTTACAGAAACAGTTCGCGGATGAACTCATGGAGAACTAACTTATGTCATTATCAAATAACGATTATCAGGATATCATGCGCCAGTATGAGGAAAGACGGCTTTCTAATTACCGTCTCCATGAACAGCGCAAGAAAGATATATACACAACAATTCCAGAGATTAAAGAACTTGACCGGCAGATCACTGCCAATTCTATTTCTCTCGGAAAGCAGCTGATCGTCCGGGATGATCCTGCTTTGAGAGAAGAATACCGTATAAAGAATCAGGTGCTGATCAGCCAGAAACAGGCTCTCTTAAAAGAAGCCGGATATTCTTCTGATTATCTGGAACCGATCTACTATTGTAAGAAGTGTAAGGACACCGGATATATTGGACAGGAACAATGTTCCTGCTTTCATCAGGCGATGATCGATCACCTGTATTCCGGTTCTAATATGGCTAAGATTTTAGCACGGGAGAATTTTCAGACCTTCCGGGAAGATTATTATTCCGACCAGATGACCAAGCAAGGTCTTCCAAGCCCTAGACGTAACATCCAGAAAGTCGTGGAACACTGTAAAACCTTTATTTCCAGATTTCCAAATCATGACAACATTTTATTTCAGGGTTCCACTGGTGTTGGGAAGACTTTCTTAAGTCATTGTATTGCAAAGGAAATCATGGACCGCGGTTTTACCTGCGTCTATATGACAGCTTTCCAGCTGTTTGATACTTTGGCAAAGCATACCTTTGGCAAAGGAAAGGATATGGAACAGGAAACATCTGCTAACCTGATCTTTCAATGCGATCTATTGATCATCGATGACCTTGGAACTGAGATGATCAATAAATTTGTGATCTCACAGTTATTTCAATGTTTGAATGAACGATTGATCCAGGAAAGATCAACGATCATATCCACAAATTTATCTCTGCAAGAATTCAGAAATACTTATTCTGAACGAATTTTTTCAAGGATCATTGAGAATTATTCATGGCAGAAAATCTATGGAGATGATATCCGTTTCAAAAAATCGAACTTGACGTAACTTATTTATAATGTTATAAAAAACTATAGAACAATATACGAAGGAGATAGTATCATGAGACGATCTGACCGTAACTTTACTAAGATTCCAGACGGTAAACTTGGAATCATTGCCCTTGAAGGATGCAAAGAACTTGGAAAAACAATCGACAACTATATCATCCAGTGGAGATCTGAAACTTACAAAGATTTCAAAGACTCTGTTGCCTGTGATGGATATTTAAGAGATACTTATCTTTTAGATGCCAGTTGCCCACGTTTTGGTTCTGGAGAAGCTAAAGGTATCATTCGCGAATCTGTTCGTGACATGGATTTATACATTATTGTTGATGTATTAAACTACAGCGTAACTTACTCTTTAAGCGGACGTGTAAACCACATGTCTCCAGACGATCACTATGCTGACTTAAAACGTATCATCAGTGCTTCCGCTGGAAAGGCTAAGAGTGTTAATGTTATCATGCCTTTCTTATATGAAAGCCGTCAGCATAAGAGAAGTACACGTGAATCTTTAGACTGTGCAGTTATGCTTCAGGAACTGATCAGCCTTGGTGTTGATAATATCCTGACTTTCGATGCACATGACCCTCGTGTACAGAATGCAATCCCTATCAGTGGATTTGATAACATCCAGCCTACTTATCAGTTTGTAAAATCATTAGTTGAACAGTGTGATGATGTTCACTTTGACAACGACCACTTAATGGTTATCAGCCCAGATGAAGGTGCTATGCAGCGTGCGATCTACATGGCAAACGTTGTTGGTGTTGATGTTGGTATGTTCTACAAACGCCGTGACTATTCTACTGTCATTGACGGACGTAATCCTATCGTTGCACATGAATTCCTTGGTGACTCCTTAGATGGTAAGGATGTTCTGATCATCGACGACATGATCTCTTCTGGAGAAAGTATGATCGACGTAGCCAAAGAATTAAAACGAAGAAATGCCCGTCGTGTATTCTGCTTATCTACATTTGGTTTATTTACAAACGGATTAGAAGTATTTGACCGTGCAGTTGAAGAAGGTATTATTGAGAAGGTTATCACAACTAATCTTACTTATCAGACACCTGAATTATTATCTCGTGACTGGTATGCATCTTCTGACGTATCCAAATACGTTGCACTATTAATTGATACATTAAATCATGATGCATCAATCAGTGATCTGTTAAACCCAACAGAACGTATCAAAGAATATCTTGAAAAAAAGAATATGTAATATATAGATAAAGACTTCGTCTTATGGCGGAGTCTTTTTTTGCAGAATTTTCTTATACACAAAAATCACAGGTATTGAATTACCTGTGATTTTTAATTATCTCAATATTCTTTTTACTGATTCTCTGCTGGCTGTTCTTCTGTCTGTTGTGCTGCCGTTGTAGGAGCCGCTGTTGTAGGCGCTGCCGTTGTAGGAGCTGCTGTCGTAGGTGCTGCTGTAGTTGCTTCTGTGCCCTTTGTGCTGCTCTCTGTCGCTGTTGTTGCCTGTGTTCCTGTCTGCTGTGTAGTCTCTCCCTGATAATCTGTATAACTTCCACCCATAGAATCTGTAGAAGAGTATTCTGAATGAATCGTATTCATGAAATTACTCCAGATGGATTTTGGATAAGATGCTCCACTTAACGATTCCATAATCCTGTTATCATCTCTTCCTACCCATACTGCTGTTGTATAGTAAGGTGTGTATCCACAAAACCATCCATCTTTATTCAGGCTTGTTGTACCTGTCTTACCGGCAGTATCAACATTCGGTACCTTCGCACCAACACCCGTTCCACCTGTGACAACACTCTTCAGTACATCTGTCATTGCATTTGCTGCATTTGTGGAATATACTCTTCTCTTCTTTGTAGAAGATGACATCACTTCATCTCCATCAGAAGTTGTGATCTTAGAAATACACGTTGGTTCTCTATACACACCATCGTTCTTCAATGTAGCATATCCTGCTGCCATCTCTTCTGATGTTGTTCCTTTCGTGAAACCACCAATACATGTCGTATAATACTTATAATCAGAATCTGTTAGATATTTAAAATTCATCTCTTCCAGATATTTTAAACAGGTCTTTGGTGTCAACTGCTCATAGATCCGCATTGTTGCAACGTTACTTGATTTCTGAACGGCTCTTCGAAGTGAGATCTGTCCAGAATAAGAACCATGAGAGTTTCTTACACGATTCTTATCTTTCGTTGACATCGGTGAATCATTCACCGTTGATCCTGCAGACCATCCATGTTCTAAAGCTGGTGCATATACAAGCAATGGCTTGATCGCACTACCTGGCTGTCTTGGACTCTGGAACGCACGGTTTAATGTATAACCGATATTCTTCTGTTCACGTCCACCGACGATCGCTACAACCTTTCCAGTATCATTATCAATACATGTTCCAGATGCCTGTGTCTTATAAATGCCATTCTTATCTTTCTCTGTATATCCAGACAATGCATTGTCTACACTGCTCTGCAGTTGTTTCTGGACATCTGGATCAATGGATGTATAAATATGATATCCTGCACTGTATAAGGTCCTCTTACACTCTGCATACATCTTATCATATTCTTCCTGATATTTTTCCTTCTCAGAAGTCGAACTGAAATCATATTTGAATTCAAATCCCTTCTGTTTCATAATCTCTTTTGTCGCACAATGAATGACATATGTTTCTACGTAATTCTTCTTCTCTGTCTTACTCTTCTGCGCACTCTTTACGTTAATCTCTTCACTGATTGCTTCTTCATACTGGTCTTTACGGATCAGTTTCTGCTCGTACATATCCTTTAGAATCTTATTTCTACGCTTGATCGTATTTTCTTTGTTTGTACGTGGATCATAGATTGTTGGATTATTTGGAATCGCAGATAAAAATGCTGCTTCTGACATTGTCAGATTCTTCGCATCCTTACGGAAATATCCTTGGCTTGCTGCCTGAATTCCATAATAACCATTCGCATAATAAACATTGTTCAGATAGAACTCAAGGATCTGCTCCTTGGAGTATTTCCTCTCTAATTCTACTGCCATAAAGATCTCTTTAACTTTTCTCTTCCATGTCTTCTGACGATTCAAAAAGACAGTCTTCGCAAGCTGCTGCGTCAGAGTACTTCCCCCCTGTGTGATCCTTCCTTTGTGTACCACATAACTTACTGCAGCTCTTGAGATTCCTTTGTAATCCACACCGCTGTGTTTATAGAAATTCTTGTCTTCGACAGAAATTACTGCAGCTATGACATAAACCGGAAGCTCCTTGTACTTCAGATAATATACATCTTTTTCACCTTTAAACTTCAGTAACTGTTTTCCGTTGGTGTCATATACAATACTTGTCTGTGATGCCTTAAATGTCTCCTCACTCGACTGAGCAACGAGTTTCTTGGCTTCACTTCTAAGCTTCATAACCTTTGCCCCAAAAGTAAACCAGCCGATTACGACCAACAACAAAAAGACAACAGAAACTTTCAAAAGAACTTTTTTCTTTTTATGTTTCTTTTTATGCTTTTTCTTGCTTTCGGGAATAATCTTTTTTGTTTCCTTTGTTTCTTCAGCCATATTCCTTTCACCTTTCGTTTGTTTTTACTGTTCTCATTTTCCGGATCATCTCCAGATATATATCTTAATTTTAACATAAAATATATCATAACTAAAATTTTTGTCTCGACATAGTTCGCACTCTAAAGACAAAATCTAATTGGCATATCCGTAATAAACACTTCCTGCTTGTTTAAATTCACTCTCAAGCTTCTTGCGATTTGCTTTTACAGACTTCCCATTTGTCGGATCATAATATCTTAAATCCGTCTGATTATAACTCATAACTAATACATATGTGCCATTCTTTCTCTGTGCCACGAAAGATCTTCCCTTACTTATTGCATAAACAAGATCATCCATGCTGCAGTCAGAATAATTAACTGCACGCTTATTGAACACCTTAAATAATTTATCATATGTGCTGCCTGACATCTTCTTGATCTTATCATAGGAAATCTTAATTCCTTCTGATCTTGCCATCATCAGAATACATGCAATATCTGTCTCATCTTTATTCTTTGCTTTGATCATCGGGATATTAGATCCTTTTCCATAATTCTGTGCAACACCTTTCTCCCACAGATACATCTGATGATAATTTACAACTACCCCACCACCTTGCTTGGCGACCTTGATAGCTTCTTTCAGATTACTGTAAATTCCTGACAACTTACCGCCTGTATAGACAAATGCATCCCTATATTTATTATCATTTACAGCAAATTTGATCTTTATCTCATCTTCCTGTTCCTCAACATTTGTAGAAAGATAGTTTGGTCTTGTCTGAATATAAACATCATCCGGGAATGCAAGATATAACTGATTCAATCTTGTTCCTGTATACCCATACTCTAAAACTGCCTTACTCTCCTGTTTATCTTTGTAACGAATATAACTTACATTGATCTTCTTATATCCATTTCCACTCTTCTTAGAATGTGTCAATGCGATCGTTGTTCCGTCTACACTTGTGTTCGTAATATAAGTACCATCTTCTCCATACTCTTTTACAATCTTTTTATTGTTTCTTATATATACATTTGTCAATGGATACATATAAGAACCATCTTTATTCCTTACAACTTCTTTTTTATTTCCAACTCCATAGATAAAATCTTTCTCTATGAATCCAATTGGACGCAGTACCTGATCATCTTTACATGTGATCACTTCTGTTTTCTGTGTGGAAAGATCCACAACTTTCATCTTATTCTTTGACTGATTCAATGCAAGCATTCCATTCTCAGAGATAACTGTCATATCATCTGTAATGTTCTTTGCCAGAATCTTACTCTTTCCAGAGTCAAGATCTACCTGATAAACCGCTCCATCCAAATAGAAATAAAACTGTCCGCTACCACTTAAAAATGCACCTTTTTTAATGTCATTTTTCATCATATCATACTGAATCTGTGTTGGGATAAAGCCTAGTTCCTCAATCTTCTGGTCTGACGCAGTATACTGATAAACAGAAATACCATTCTCTCCTTCATGTTTTCCTCGATTCATATATCCATAAACCAAGAATGCTATATCTCCATTATTCTTCATCTTCATAATCTGAATCGCATGCTTTTGATAGTTGTTGCGACTGTCACGATAATCTTCTCCTTCAAAAGAAAATACTTTGTGCATGTTGGACTTCTGATAGTCATAATACCACAATTCATCTTGGACAACGAATGCTACTTTCTTTCCGCCATTTTTACTGATCAACTGTTTCTGACTGCTTCCGATTCCCAATAAAATACGATTATTACTACGATCGATCGTATCGTATCGCATATATGCTTCCATATTACGTTCATAATTTAACAGATACATTCTGTCCTTTGCATATCGAACCCTAAAATATTCTGTTGCCTGATAATACTGTTTTGTTCCATCCGTATTCTCTGCTGAAAGAATATATCTCAGCTCCAGTGACGTTACATTTTCAGAAATTTCTTTTACGGTTGCAGGATATACACTTTCAACCTGTGGTTTTAATGTTGCATAAGATACCGCTTCCTGTGTCGATTTCAAGTCAACATTCGCCAGATTATTCGATGTTGTTCCCTCTGCCGTTTCTAAATACTGACTGATAAACTCTGTATTACCTTCTGTCAATGCTGCATCATGGAATTTCTGTGCAAAATCCAGACATTCTTTTAAATGAAAACTAGTTCCATAAATCACACGTGTAAAATAACGGATCGTTTTGTCATTTTGTTTCACTGACAATTCCATTAGATATGTTTTTCCATTTTCCAGACGTTCTTTGATCTTAATGTTTGCCGTCTTTTTTCCTTTGACTTTATGAAATGCTGTATCACCATTTCCAAGGATTGTTTTATTATCTGTATCATAAATCTTATATGACACGACACTGACGTCAGATTTTGCATATGTCAGCATTACTTTTACTTCATTCTCATAAATTGGTGTGATACTGTCACGGATCAAGGATGCATCAACACTTCCCTGATACCCATGCAACTGGTTAATATTCTTTCCATCTGCAGACACTGTTAATAAAGGGATTGTTGCTTGACTAGTTTCTGTAACCCCTTTGTTATTTCTTCCAACTAACATATAATTCCAGATAAATAATGAAATTAAAAATAGAATTCCAAATACTGAAATTTGTATCACTTTGCTTTGCTTCATTACTTTCTCCTTTTCCTAATTCCGTGAAGCCTTATAATGTACATTTTATCCGTTTTTGTATATGAATACAACCTTTTTAAGAAATGTTTAAGATGTATGTTTTTCATTTTACAGCGGATTTCATAGTGATTCCCTATGAAACAAGAAAAAACCAGGATTTCTCCCGGCTCTTTCTTTTTATGCTTTAAACATATTTCGTTTTCTTCGATAACGGCATCTTCTATGATAAATCTCTCCTCCAAGCAGCGAAAGGATCATCTGATATAATAATTGTTCTTTCTTCTGACAATCTTGCTTCTCTTGATGATCGATCTTATCATAAATCTTATCCACCATAGCAAGCAGCATCGTTCGATCCATATATTCATCAAACATCCTACTGCCCTCGTATTCCATCTGATCACAAATATCTTCGATCAGATCCAGAATCTGTCTGGCCAGTGCAGAATACATTCTCGTAATATACTGATAATCGTCTTCCTGCCTCTGTTCCTGTGCTACAAATTCTCTGACTGGTCTTACTTCAGTATCAAATAATGGAAGATCTCCTAAACCATCTCTGTCTGCCATCTTCCTGCTCCTTTTTCTCTATCAATCATATCTTATGATCATTTAGAGAAAATATTGCATGTCCTATTCTTTATTTTCTTCCCGAATACTTCTCACTTCTTCATTGATCGCCAACATCTTGCTGTCTAAAAACGTCACAAGATCTGCACACTCCTTCAATTCTTTCTTAATGTATTCTGGTGTATTGCCCTCGTATTTATAATAAATCTTATGCTCCAGAGATGCCCAAAAGTCCATTGCAACCGTTCTGATCTGAATCTCTACTTTGGTAGGTACCACTCTGTCAGATAAAAAGATTGGTACTCTTACGATCAGATGATAGCTTCTGTATCCATTGACCTTGGGATTCAACATATAATCCTTTGTCTTTAGTACTTCTATATCATCTTGTGATGAGATCATATCTACGATTCGATAAATGTCTGGTGTAAAAGAACAAATAACCCTGACCCCAGCGATATCATCAATATATTTCTGAATATTCTCTACTGTGATCTCTTTTCCTTTACGTATCAGCTTTCTTGTGATGCTCTCATCTGTTTTTAATCTTGATTCGATATGTTCAATCGGATTGTACTGGTGCACAAGTTTAAACTCATCATTTAATATCTCTAATTTCGTTCCGATCTCTTTTAATGCAGAACGATATAATAATTTGATCTTTCGGTATTCAAGCATTACATCTTGTACATCAGGTAATTCTAATTCTCTCATATGTCTCACTCCTTACCATGTTTGCTATTCCTATTCTATCACTGTTTCACTTTGTATTCAATAGCATACAATCCGAGTAGTAAGTTCTTAAATACCTAAAAATGGGTAAAAAAAATCCGTGCGGAATGCGTTGTGCTATCTTCCACAGACGTTACCTCTATAGTTAACTCAACCCAGGCACCCTCACGGCACATAGAAGGTTCCACTTAGTGCTGCTTTGTTCCCAACCTGACACGGTTCATGGATTCCTATTGCGTGAGACCCAGATATCAACGCCACTTGTAGAGGGCAGCTCTACAGAAAACAGCCCGAAGCAAACCATCACCTCTGCTATAGCGGATTGCAGAAATAGGGTGCCGCTACCTCCCCGGCTAGCACGGAAGCTTTATGACTTGATTATCTTTGGCATCTTTTGCAAGATGCATATTTGATTATACTAAATACTTTTCTTTTGGTCAATAGTTATTCTTATTTGGTTTTTAGATAAATTTTTTTCGTTCCCCGATATCTTCCTCTTCCTTTTACGATCACATATTTGTGACCTTCTTTTTTGACGATCTTGTAATCTTTATTCTTTTTTAAATGCTTTCCTTTGTAATATAATACGATTCCCTTTGGATTCTTATTTTTAGAATCCGCCTTACAATATCTCAAATGAATCTTGTTTACTGGCTGCATTACTGTATATGCCTTTAAACGCACCGTTGCATGATCTGGGTTCAGATCATTCCATTTTCTATGATCATAAAGATAACTCTGTCCTTTTTTTGTTTTATTAACAAAAGATACCCAGTGATAATCATCATTTTCATCAAAACCAATCTTACCAGAAGATCTTAATTTTACTACAACTGCAAACTTGTCTCCTCTCAGAACCTCTGCTTTTCTTGAAAGATCGATCGTATGCGTTCCGGCCTCTCTGATCGTTCCTGTTACCGGACGTTTTAACATCTTTGTTCCACTTGTTGGTCTTCCATCTTTAGGATTTCTATAAATCTGTATACTGTATTTGACGTTTGCAGACCAAGTTACCAGATTCACTGCTTTGATCAGTTCTTTCTTCTTTGCACTTCCTTTTTTCGCTGTAAATACATTTGCGAACTTTTGTCCTTTTTTCAGTTTTAAAATTCCAGGATTCGCTGAACCATCATAGAAATAATTGTATTTATACTCTGAGGCTTTCACAAATTGCCCTGCAACAAATTCACAAAGAGATTTATCTTCATAAGAAATATAGGTATATCCATTACTTCCTTCTTGATTTCCCCAACTGTTTTTTACGATCCATGCTCCATCTCTGGACGGTCTGGATCCACTGTTAAAATTATCTTTGCTATAACTATCATCCCATCCAACGATCGCAACAATATGATTTGCTGTCTGTCTGGCACTATTGCAGTTGTATGCCTCATGATTCTTTCCGTAATAGGCTGTTTCTTCCCATGTCTCTTCGGGTGCATGGTACGCCATAACTACGGAACCATATCCTATGATATAGGATTTTACTACTGCTGCTTGCGGTGTATCTCCAAGGAAAAATCCATTCTTCAGAATTGCACTGTCTTTTTGTCCTACAGAATCAGATAATCTCCATTTTCCTGTATTAAATGGTGCAATATTTTCTTTTGCAAGACCATACCATCCTGTTAGCGACAACATTGCAAGCAGTGAATTGCCACCCGCATATCTCCAATCTCCTGAAACTTTTGTTTTGTCCCCTTTGGTATTATTTAATATATCGTTTTTTCGATTGTACATAAAATATCCAAAATGTTTCTCCGAAAAATCTATATTCGTACTTGCGATTCCTTGTTTGATCAGAGAAGTCTCTCCCATCGACGTAATCCCAAACGCCCAGCATAATTCTGTGTTCCCCTGATCTTTCACTGATGTTACCTGTCCAAGTTCTGATGAACTGTAATATGAATCCAAGGATCTGGCATTCCTCTTTGGCGTTACAGTTTTGGGCACATCTGGAGATTCAATCTTAATATTCAATGGATGATATCCATTAGACTGTGAGGCATAGATAAAAGAAATATTTAAAGAACTTATCATGCCGACACATAAAATAACTACAATAAGCTTCTTAATCCTTTCCATGTTCCTTGTCCCCCTTCTTCCTTCTTCTTAATTCTTTAAAAAAATCAGACAGCATCTGACTGCACTCTTCCTCTAATATACCACGTTCTATCTCTACTTGATGATTAAATTTGTCAATCTGTAAAATATTCAATACAGATCCTGCACAGCCCGCCTTTGGATTCATCGCTCCGATCACAACTTTGGGAATTCGTGCCTGTACGATAGCTCCTGCGCACATCTGGCATGGTTCCAATGTGATATACATGGTACAATCTTCCAGTCTCCAATCATTAACTTTCTTACTTGCTTTCTGAATCGCAAGAAGTTCTGCATGTGCCAATGTTGTCTTCTTCTTATTGCGCTGGTTATAAGCTCTTGCAATGATCTTATCGTCTTCAACGATCACACATCCGATCGGAACATCTCCGATCACTGCCGCTTTCTTTGCTTGTTTGATTGCTTCTTTCATGTATTTTTCTTCTTGTGTCACTTACTCTTACCCCTTATATCTATGTCATATTTTTCTTTATTATAACATAGAATGAAGCAAAAAGAGAGTACACGATTGTCAGATTATCAACGTATTGTATCTTATCTGTATGAATATCACCATGGAATCAAGGGTTCCAATGTCGGTTTTGCCAAAATAGAAAAACGCCAAAACCGTCTGAGGGTCTATTTCCATGTAAAAACAAATGAACAGGCATTAGAATACAAAATTTATTTTTATTATTTTCATCAGGGTGCTATGAATGGGATTTATCTTGATACGGTCAAGCGAAATGATGCGATCATTGAATTTAAAAACACATATCCTTTGATCGATGATTTTGATAAAATGGATGGATTCTTACTGTATTATTCGAATGATCATTTCTTTGGATCGCAGTGGAAAGATCATCCGATCATTATACGAAGTTTTGTACCTGTGGAGTCTGCTGAAAATAAAAATGAGAATACTGAAAAAACGGTACCTCCAGAACCTTCGCCTGAAACCGAAACACTTTCTGAAACTGAAGTTTCTCCTACATCCAGTCTCTCAGAATACATTGAAGCCCTTCAATTAGAAAAGGATGCGAAAGAATTCACACATCCAAATCCACCAAAGGGCTTCGACTGGAAGGAGTATCCCACCTTGCCCATGCCTCCTTCTTATAGCCTTGATCCTAGCATTAAGATCGGACTAGAAGATCTTGATCAGATTCCTGATCTTGATGACAACATAAAGACAAATGGTTTTCTCCTTTTAAATTATGGGAATTTCGGCCACTTAATGCTCGCGAAAGATCAAGACAGCGGCCAACGTTATCTTGGAATTCCTGGAATCTTTGATAACGAAAAAGCTTTTATCTCCCGTTTATTTGGTTTTAAGACTTTTATCACAGTGCCGCTAAAACCACATAAAACTGGAAATTTTGGTTATTTTATCTTACCGGTCTAAGATGTTACTTAACTGTGCAAACTGTTCTAAGGTTAATGCTTCTCCACGAACAGATGCAGGTAATTCCATCTCTTCTAATGCCTGTGCTACCTGTTCTTTGGAGAAGTTTAAGCCTCCGAAATTTTTAATTCCATTCTGGAGAGTTTTTCTTCTCTGGTTAAAAGATGCACGAATTAACTGGAATAATAATTTCTCATTTGTAACCTTGATCAGTGCGTCTTTGTATTTCGTAAGACGGATGACTGCAGATCCAACTTTTGGTCTTGGCATAAAGCAGTTTGGCGGCACATTCGCTACCACATATGGTTCTGCATAGTACTGCACTGCGAGTGATAATGCACCATAGTCTTTTGTTCCCGGACCTGACTGCATACGGTCTGCAACTTCTTTCTGTACCATGACAGTAATACTGTCGATCGGCACATGACTTTCAAACAATCCCATGATGATCGGAGTTGTAATGTAATATGGGAGATTCGCCACAACCTTCACTGGTTTCCCACCATTTTTCTCTTCTACGATCTTTGCAATATCGACTTTCAAAATATCTGCATTCAAAATGGACACGTTATCATATGCACTTAATGTGTCTGAAAGAATCGGAATCAGATTCTTATCAATCTCAACTGCCATGACCTCTCTCGCATTTTCTGCAAGATACTGTGTCATTGTTCCAATTCCTGGTCCGATCTCTAACACGAAATCATCTTTGTTCACTTCTGCTGCAGAAATGATCTTCTCAAGAACACGTTCATCAATCAGAAAGTTCTGTCCAAACTTTTTCTGAAAATCAAAATCATATTTCTGAATTACTTCTATTGTATTTTTTGGATTTCCAAGTTTCACTCTTTATACCTCTTTCATACGATACAATTGTCTTGCATTTTCTTCAGTGACTGCGATCAGTTCTTCCTTGTTGATCCCTTTGATCTGACTGAGCGCTTCTGCTACATAATTTAAATTTAGTGAAGAATTTCTCTTGCCTCTATTGGGTTCTGGTGACAGATATGGGCAGTCTGTCTCTAATACGATTCTGTCTAACGGTGTATAAGCTGCAACTTCCTTTAATGTCTTTGCATTCTTAAATGTTACAACGCCACCGATTCCAATATAAAATCCCATATCAAGGAATTGCCTTGCCATCTCTTTTGAATAAGAAAAACAGTGAACCACCCCGCCGATTTCTTCTGCATGTAACGCTTTCATTATATCATAAGTATCCTTTGCTGCGTCCCTGCTATGAATAATGATCGGTAATTTTACATCTCTTGCAAGTTCGATCTGTGCTTCAAACCATTTCTTCTGAATGCTGCGTTCTGGTTCATCCCAGTAATAATCAAGCCCGATCTCTCCGATCGCAAGAATTCGATCCATTGCTGCATATTTCTTTAGTGTATCGATATCTGACTCTTTCAACTCTGCCGTATCACTTGGATGAACGCCGACTGCTCCATACATCATCGGATATCGTGTCACTGCTTCTACGATCCATGTAGACGTTTCCATATTCGATCCTACATCAACGATCGTTCCGATTCCATTGTCCTTCATAGATGCTAACAATTCTTCTCTGTCTTGATCAAACTGTTTGTCATCATAATGTGCATGTGTATCAAATATCATCGTCTCTCTCCCTTTTCTCTTCGTTTCTTTAATCTGACTGTATTTCCGTTGACCGTAAGACAACGGATGCTTCGTAAGAAACTTGACATACGGCTGTAACCATAGTCTTTGATATTAAATCCGCTGTGTTTATCTTTTAATTCTAACGTTACCGCAGAAAGATTATCTAAAGATCCACCATTTTTCTTTACAAAATGGATTACTTCTTCTTCAATCGTTTCTCTGCTTGTCAGTTCTTTAAATTCAACATAACAGTTTGTATCTTCCTGCACAAGCATAAAATTATCCATCTCTTCATCAATTAAAACACTCAGCTTTGTATATCCATAATTTCGCACATCAAAATCTGAATATTTTGCATTTAATCGATTTCCAATCTTCCCTAAATCTACTGGTGCATTTCCATTTTCACTGATAATATCTGCAATCGTATATGAAATCTCATCCAGTGATGTAACATTCTCTATTTCATCACTTTCCATATCCTCTTCTTTACCTCTGTCCGCTTCATAAATCAGATTTAGATGGATAAATTTATTACATGCTCTTGTCAGTGCCACAGGTGTCTTTGATTCTCCCATTCCGATCACATACATATGTTCTTCTCGAAGTCTCATTGCAAGTCTTGTAAAATCACTGTCACTCGTAACAATGCAGAATCCGTCTACTTTCTTTCCATATAACAGATCCATTGCATCAATGACCATTGCCATGTCTGTTGCATTTTTACCTGAAGTATAAGAAAATTGTTGCACAGGAATAATAGAATATTCTAATAACAACTCTTCATTCCATCCATTTGCTTTGGACCAGTTCCCATAAATTCTTCGACAAGACGGAAATCCGTAGGCTTCCAGCTCCTGAAAAATGATCGGTGCGTATTTAGGACTGATATTATCTGCATCGATCAGAACTGCAAACTGATTCTTTTCTTCTTCTATCATATTCTCCCTCATATCTTACTATTGTTTATAGTTCTTTCCTGTAAAATGAAAAAAAGGATATATCCTCTCGAATATATCCTTAAATAAATACCAAGCGGGTGATGGGAATCGAACCCACGTGATCAGCTTGGAAGGCTGGAGTTCTACCATTGAACTACACCCGCATATCTTGTTCGCTGTGTTGTGTTTTCCTCAGCTACAAGTAATACTATACCACCACTTTTTATAAATTGCAAGTGTTTTTTTGAATTTTTTTCATTTTTTTGAATATCTTATGATAAAGGGGTTTTGGGGTATATTTTATGATGAATAAGATCTGGTGTTTTATGATCCTTGCAGGACTCATTGTCAGCAGTTTTAATGGAAAGATCACAACACTTTCTGATACCATTCTTTCTTCTTCCAAAGAGGCTGTGGAACTCTGTATTCTAATGTTTGGAATTGTTGGATTATGGTCTGGACTCATGAACATTGCTCTGTCTCTTGGAATTACTACACAACTTCAAAAGCTGTTAACCCCTTTTCTGACTTTTTTATTTCCAAAGCTGAAGAATCAAAAAGCGAAAGAATATATCAGTACAAATATTGTCGCAAATATATTAGGTCTTGGTTGGGCTGCAACTCCTTCCGGATTAAAAGCTATGGAAGAATTACAAAAAGATAACCCTGACAAAAACACCGCAACAAATGAAATGTGTTCGTTCCTAATTCTTAATATATCATCTCTGCAATTGATTCCGATCAATATCATTGCCTACCGAAGCCAATACGGCTCTGTCAATCCATCTAAGATCTTAATTCCAGGACTTATCGCTACTTTAGGTTCCACGATCGTTGCTGTTATCTATATCAAATGGAAGGACCGAAAACGATGATCACATTTCTTGCAAATCTTGTCATTCCTTTATTCATATTTACACTTGTTTTATATGGAACCCTAAAGCGTAAGGATATCTATACCCCTTTTCTTGAAGGTGTCATGGATGGATTTAAAATTGTTCTTGAGATTGCCCCAACTCTGATCGCTTTGTTTTTTGCGATTCAGATCTTTCGTTCTTCTGGAGCCTTGGATCTGATCGTTCGTTTTCTGACTCCTATGGGAAAACTATTAAAGATTCCTAAAGAAGTTTTACCCGTGATCTTTGCAAAACTTTTTTCTTCTTCCGCTGCAACTGGATTCCTGCTTGATATTTATAAAACTTCCGGGCCGGATTCTTTGGCTGGGTTTATGTCTTCTGTGATCCTTAGTTCAACAGAAACTTGTTTTTATACATTATCCGTGTATTATTCTGTGGTTGGAATAGAAAAGATTCGATATACATTGACTGGGGCATTGCTGGCCGTTTTTGTTGGTACTTTTATTTCTGTATTCATCTCTTATCTTTAACTTTTCCCGATATATTTATGATATAATTTTGACATAAATAAATTTAGATTGCATTATAAAAATCAGCATACACAAAAAACGAGTGTTATCAGCATCTACTACTGATAGCACTCATCTTTTTTATTCCATATCTTTTCGTTTCTCTAATTCTCTCAAACTGACAACCAGATCATAAACTTCCGGCCGTCGTTCTTTCAAATGTTCATCCAAACGATGTCTTCGCTCTTTAAATCTCTGTGCAAGTTCTGGATGTTCTTTCATAATACGTTCATGAATTTCCCTTCGATGTTCCTCAAAACGTGCCGCCAGAGTTCTTTCATCTTTTCCGGAAATATTTACGATCTCTTTTAGATGTTCTTCCAGATGTTCTAACCATTCATCTTCGTCAAAAGCTTCCATATGCGACCAGCTTCCATGTAACAGCTTTTCTACATCTCCATTTTGCTTTAACTGCTTGATCTGTTGTGCAATCTGCCTCTCAATCTGATCTTCCGTGTCAGAACCAAATGCCCAGACAAATTCCTGCATACGATTATCTACACGCTTTCTTGATGCACTGCGTTCTTCATTATCAACTCCGCCTTCTAATGGATACGGACGTTTGATCCCCATATCTTTCAACGCAATATAAATCGTCCTTCTGACACATCCTTCTTCGATCAGATATCCGATTCCAAGCTTTCTCATCTGCTCATTTAAATCTGCGATATGCTCTGTGATATAAAATCTTATTCCTTGCTCTTTCAATGACTTATAAAGAATCTCAATGCGGTCTGCTGCCGTGATATCCATACTTCCAATTCCGCTGGCATCAAGGATCACTGCTTTGATATTTCCTCTGCGTTCAAGTTCCTGCTCAATATCCTGCTGCAACACTCCTGCATTGGCAAAAAACAAATTGCTGCTGAAACGATAGATCAACACACCTTCAATCTCGTGAATCTGACGACTCTCAGCTAAATCACGAAAATGCTTATGTCCTGGCTGAATTCCCAGAAAACAACTTGCTGGTTTTGATGATCGTATCACCATTTCTGCAAAAGATAAGATAATTCCGATCAATACACCATTGATCGTTCCAAGTAACAATACCCCAATAAATGCACCCCAGAAAATAAAACATTCTGTGCGGCTGACTTTCCACAGTTTTACCGCCAGTTCAAATTCTGTTGCTCCCAGAAGTGCGGAAATTACGATCGCCGTCAATACCGGAACTGGCAGATATCCAATAAATCCTGTTCCAAATAACAGTAATAGGATCATAGATAATCCTGCAACAATACTCATTAACTGTGTTTTTCCCTGATATTGTTCTCCCATCGCCGTTCTTGAAACAGATCCGTTGATCGGACAGCATCCAGTCAATGCTGCCACAAGATTTCCAACTGCAAATGCTAGTAATTCTTGATTATCATTGATACGATATCCATTTTTCTGTGCAAAATTATTCTCTGCAAGAAGTGTTTCCGCCATAATAACGACCGCTACCGACAAACTGATCGTCACCACTTCATCCATTGGAATTAACATAAGATTTGGGAAACTCCATTTTGGAAGTCCTGGTGCTACGGCATCTAATGTCTTAATTCCCCATTCTTTCATTGGCAGAACCTGCGTCAAAACAGCCCCTGCTGCCATCATCACAACTGCCATTGGGAATTTCGGCATGATCTTTTTCGCTGCCAACAAGACGACTAATGATAGGATTCCTAAAATCAATGATGGAAGATTGATCTGTTCTGCTGTTTTTTCTATATGCTCTAACAGTTCTAATAATTCTCCAGTTCCTGCTGTTCCTCCCATTAATTTCGGCACTTGCATCAAAATGATCGTCGAACAGATTCCTGTAATAAATCCACCCATAACTGGTGCTGAAATATAATTTACAAGTTTTCCTGCATGCATCAGATAAAATGCGAGCAGCCACAATGCCACAAAAAATGTGATCACTGGCACAACTGCAAGTGCTTCTTTGGAACCACTTTGTATATTCATCCCAAGAAGTGCTGATCCAACCAACGCTGCTGGTGCCGCATCCACTCCAAAGATGAACTGCGGAGATGTAGAAAATAATGCAAATAAAATGATCGGAAATACAGACCCATATAGCCCATAAACCGCAGGTAATCCGGCAATCTGGGAATATCCCATAGAAATTGGAATCGATACTGCCATGATGATGATTCCTGTGATCACATCATGCAACAGATTTTCTCTTTTATAATCTTTTATTGTATGTCCTAATATCATAATTCTGTATGAAACACTCCCAACAAACTATTCTCTGATTTCCATCCATGATATCTCAATGTTTCTTCCAATCCAGACATCACTTCTAACATATCTCCTACATTTGCACTTGCACCCATATGTCCGATTCGAATGACTTTTCCTGCCAATTCTCCGAAAGAACCTGCCAGCATGATTCCATGTTTTTCTCTCATTCTTTCCAGAATATCATCCGCTGTCATTCCTTCTGGTACATCAAATACTGTAACCGTATCTGAAAATCCACTTTCCAAATGTAATTTTAGACCAAATGCTTCAATGGCTTTTCTTGTCGCATTGGCGATTCTGGCGTGACGTTTGATCAGATCTTTATCCGCTGCAATATTATCCATCGCTGCTTTCAATCCATAGATATCACTGATCGGCATTGTATATGGGAACCATAAATTTTTATAGTAATCTTTGAAAATCGTCAGATTACAATAAAATGATGCGATTGGTGTTTTTCGATTTTCCATAACTTTTTTAGCTTCATCACTGATCGTTACGAAAGTAAGTCCTGGAGGCGCTGAAACTGCTTTTTGAGATCCTCCACATAAGATATCGATCTGTGCTTTATCAACATTGACTTCATTTCCAAACATTCCTGAAACAGAATCTGTAACTGTCATGATTCCATAGGATTTCAATAATGGACAGATTTTATGAATGTCATTTAACATTCCACTTGGAGTATCACAATGAACAACTGTTGCATATTTAAAATCGTGATCTTCCTTCAGATATGCATCTAATTCATCAACATCAAATGCATTTTTATAATCTTTTGTATACATAACAGGAGTTCCACCATACATAGATACAAAATCTGCAAATCCTGCTCCATAAATTCCATTATCAAGAATTAAAACTCTATCTCCCGGCTCTGTCATAGATGCACATGCTGCCTCTAAACCAAGGATTCCTTCTCCGCTTAGGATCAGTGTTTCATTCTTCGTATGAAGCAGCTCACTGATCAGCTCACAGGTTTCCTTGTATTCATCATAGAATTGCGGGTCCAAATCTGCATTCGTTGTAGAAAGGCTTCTCGCCAGTCTTACATTTTCTGGCACCTGAACAGGTCCTGGTGTCATAATCTTGTATTTACTCATATCCGTCACTCACTTTCTTTTTTATTTTTATAATCTAATATACCGGGATCACTGCATAGAAAATGCTTTAGCAATCCCGGTATCATTATATCATTTTATTATGCGAACTGTGTAATTCCAATTTTCTTAACTGCAATCTCAATTGGTTCGATCACGATCAATACAACAACTGCTGCTACAGCAATCTGTACGACATTTCCTGGAACAGAACTGATTGGTGCAATAAAGTTTCCATAAAGAATGATCTCTGCAATATAATATCCAACGATCTTAATTACAAATGCTGCAAAGATTGCTGCAACTTTCCATCCATACTGGTCATGCTTCTCTGTCATAGCTCCAACAACATATCCCATGATTCCTACGATAATAAATGTAAATGGTGCCCACGCTGTCCATCCTGACAACAGATCAAATAATCCCATTCCAACTCCACCAGCGATAGCTCCTGTTTTCTTACCGAATAAAATTGCCATAATAAATAGAGGAACATTTCCTAAATGAATCAGACCTCCATTAGCTGCGATCGGTAATCTTACGTTAACAAACGCTGTAAACACATAAGTTAATGCAACTGCCATTGCTGTTATTGCAATAAACTGTACTTTATTTTCTTTCATTGTATTTTCCTCACTTCCTGATTTCTTGTATGATATATAGTTTTTAAGTACGCTGCGTTCCTTTATTGTGTTATAATTTATCGTGTCATTGGTATTTTTAAAATAGCCAGTTTTTTTATTTTTAATGGTGCCAGTTTATGATTTTCTTTTATATGCAGAATAAATCACTGGTATCAAAACTAAATTTACAACCACATATATCAGCACCATCAAAGCCAGCTGATTCGTCACAAATCCACCGATCTGGTAAATATGATTCACCTTCATAATCTCCTGAAAATTATTCAGCTGATCCGGTGTCAGCAAAAAGATTCCCTTACCTCCACCGATTCTTCCCACAAATGGCATAATGCAGAATAAAAAAAATGGAATACAAATTGCAATATTCGGACTTCCCATAATCGCAGATACCAGCATAGACACCGTCGTTGCCAAAAGATTTGCTATATATCCTGCAAACATCATAATGTAAAATGCCTGTCCATATGTAACATTATAGATTGTATAGCTGTTTAACATGCTCATCAAAGTATGTGATCCGCTTGTTCCCATCAAGGTAAGTGATATCACAGTAAACAGACACATACCGATCCAGTAAATTCCCGTTGATGTGATGAGTCCTGCACTGATCTTTGTTTTTATGGCTTTGTCTCTTCCGTATTTGGATGAAAAGAATATCGCATCTGCTTTCAGTGTAATTTCTTCTGAAAAAATTCCTGAAGCTAAAACTCCCATGAGTACTGCCAGAACAATGGAATATGTCACGACATATAATTGCATCGTGTCCCATGAATCTGGTGCTTCGTATTGATATGGTGTGGAAATCTTATCGTATTGTGCTTTTAGATATTTTCTCTGTTCTTCTGTCTTTCCATTTTGCCTGATCAGTTTCTGGATTTTTGCCTCACGGATCTTATAAATGTTTAAAAGTTTCTTTGGATTTACATCCAGATATACCGATGGATTGTAATCTTCATTTCCTGTTAAAATATAGCTGACAAGCTGTTCCACATCCAAATATTGCTGTATGCTGGTTCCATAAATTTTGTCGCTTTCACCTTTATCTTTGTATTCACGAAATGCTCTCTGATCCTGTGTGATAAGTTCTGATATTCTTTTGGGTGTCATAAGCCCTTTATTTCGATTCTTGTCTGCCACAACTTTTCTCGTCGCTGAAATTCCTGTTTCTAAATGTCCTTGCGATGAAACGAATCGATTACTGGTTGCTGCAAGGAAACTTAAAATCACAGAAAGTGCAAGTCCGATCGTTATCAACACACGATTCAGCCGCTTTGTAAAAATTCTTTTTAACTCATATTTAAGCATGACTTTCACCAGCCCTCTCTCCAAAGTAGTTTAAAAATGCATCTTCCAGTGTTGCTTCCTCAACGCATGCCCCTTTGACCGGTTCATGATCTGAGAGAATTCTAAGTTCCGCATTCGATCCGAATGTTTTTACATTTACAACAAGATAATTTCTCATATAATGATCTACTTGTTCTCTTGGTGCCACAAAACAGTAAACCTTCTTATCTATGGATGCAATCACTTCATCAGATGTTCCTTCAAAACAGCATTGCCCCTCTTTCATCAAAACAATCTTATTTGCGATAAATTCTACATCTGACACGATATGCGTTGATAATAATACCAGTCGTTCTTCTGCCAATTCACTGATCAGGTTCCGAAAACGGATTCTCTCATTCGGGTCAAGTCCCGCAGTTGGTTCATCTAAGATCAGGATTTTTGGATCATTTAACATTGCCTGCGCAATCCCGACCCTTCGTACCATTCCGCCTGACAGATTTCTCATTTTCTGCTTTTTCTGATCTGATAATCCTACCTGTTTTAACAATTCCTTTGTCCGTTTTTTTGCTACCGCCGGTCGGATTCCTTTGATGGATGCAATGTACATCATATAATCATAAATTGTCAGATATGGATAATACCCAAAATCCTGTGGCAGATATCCAAGAATCTGGCGATACGAAGCTCCCATCTTAAAGATATCTTTTCCATCCCATGTGATCATTCCACAGTCTGGTGTTGTCAGTGTACATAACATTCTCATCAACGTTGTTTTTCCCGCACCATTGACTCCAAGCAGTCCATAAACACCATTTTTCATCGAAAATGAGATGTCATCCACTGCCTTTTTTACTTTAAATTGTTTTGTCACGTTGTTAATACTTAATTCCATTGTCCTTACACCTCACATAACCTATATTTCAAACGTATCATCCTACACCTCATAGATTTTCCCATAAAAACTTTGTGATCTTTTGACCACATAAATCAAATACATGATCGATAAAATCAATGCGGCACACCAGACCGCTCCTGAAATCTTACAATAAATTTCTTCTCTGGAAATGATAAATACCCACAGGATCATAAACAGAAAACATCCTGCTGCCGCCAAATATTCACTTTCGCTTCGCTTACAATATAAAAATCGAAAACAGATCGCCCCTGTCACATTAAATGGGATCATAAAATTCACAGCAAACATCTGCGCTGATACTCTCACCGTAAATGCCACACTTACCGCAAATGCTGTTACGATCAAAAGATCCATAAATCCAAACAGCAGAATTCGCGCCATGCATACCTGCCGCAGCGAATAATATGCTGCCCCTTCGATTTCCATCGCCTGATTTCTTCGATTTTTCCAAATCTCCGGCACAAGAAAAATTGCAAATAAACAAGCCCCTGCTCCCATTAATCTCTGCATTTCATAAATGTCTGCCGCATCATTTAGAAAAATCCATAAAACAGCTAACAGACACCCTTGCAAGATCCACCATCGTTTCTGAATAAACTGCATCTGATCATATAAAAATTCCATATAAGAAAGCGGATAATCTTCTGCCTGCACAAAGGTTTCTTTGCATTTTTTTATCGTCTGTAAGACCGCTTCCTGATTTATATTTTGCTCGATATCTTTCGTGTAATCTTTTATTTTTGTCTCATATTTTTTCTCCATCTGCCTTTACTCTCCTTCCCCCAGATACTCTGCCAGCAGTTTTTTTGCCCGGCTGACTCGGTATTTTACAAGTGATACTTTAATGTCCATCATTCTGGCGATCTCTTTCTGACTGATCTCTTGAAAAAAGAATAGGATCACCACTTCTTTTATCTCATCAGGAAGCTTATCAAGTGCCTCATATATCTCAACTCTTTTTTCCACCTGCCCCATATGCTCTATTGGAATTTCTTCTGGCAGTTCAGAAACTTCAATCCTGCCCTCTTTCCTGAAATGGTCTTTACATAGATTTCCTGCAATCACATATAGGTAATTTAAAGCTTTGCCATAATGTTTGTACCGTTCAAATGCCTGAAAAAACTTCAAAAATGTTTCCTGCGTCAGATCTTCGGCATAACCATGATCTCTGACACGCAGCAAACAATACTGATAGATTTTAGGGTAATGTTTCAATACAAACTGATCCATGGCTTGTTCATTCCCTTTTTTAATTTTCTGTATTAACAGAAAATCCGCATCCATTTTCTTTTCCTCCTCGTATTGTTTCTATAAAGTATAACTCTGATTCTTGTAGAAAAGACAGTTTGATTATTTATATTTTTTTAAATATTCTTCCAGACAAAGATTCTGGTTTTTCATCGTTGCAGCCGCTTCTTTTCCAACATATCTGTAATGCCACGGTTCATTGTGAATTCTTGTGATATAAGATTTGTTGGATGGATAACGCTTGATAAAGCCGTATTTATATGCATTATTATCAAGCCAACTGTATACTTTTTCTGATGAGCATTTTGTTTGATTGGCGTTAATATCTACACTTAATCCAAGCTGGTGCTCACTCGTTCCCGGAATTGCTACATACTTTTCTGCCATTTTTGTTGCCTGTGGTTTGGAATATCCTTGATTTTCATATTCTCTGATTCGTTCATTCATAATCTGCTGTTGGTCTTGAGCGGTTCGGTATCCTTCCCTGACAAATAAAGCTAAACCATTTGCTCTGGCATCGTTGAACATCTTCTGCAGAGATGGATAGATTCTGGAATCGACCTGTTTTCCATTGGATAATCTTATTAAATTCATTTGGTAATCTTTTGGGATGTAATGATTCTTGTCTACAAGGATTAAGCGCCAGCCACCGGACGTATCTGCGTATTGTTTGTGGCTGTGTAAGATAAACTTTGAAAATCAGATAGGTTAGTTTTATAAGAATTTTTAAGATATGAAAAAACATGGTTTCAAAATCTTGTTTCTTGAAACCATGTTTTGATGTATTTTACTTTTTACTTAAGATCTGTCTTAATTTCTTTTCCTTATCCTGATCCAATACTCTCTTCGGAATAATAATCGCTTGTACAGAGCTCATGTAAACATAAAAAGCTTCCTCTGTTTCACAAACATCTTCTACCTTTTTATAATCTACTTTCACTTCCTGACCTTTTGTTATCTCTATGATCTGATCTTCCGTAAAATTTAATGTTGTTTCTCCTGCAAATGGTAGTCCTTCTGTTTCTTTCATTTTTAGAATTGTCTTACGGATCCCTCTTTTCATAATCTTTTTAGCCTGTGTTACACATACAATTGAAAAAATGCATAATACAATTACTTCTGTAACGATCAACATTATTTCTGCTCTTGCCAGAATGAAAATCACTATCGCAAGAATGCTGATCATTGGACCTATTAGTCTAAGTTTAAACAGATTTCTCTTTCCTACTTCTGAATGAATTAACTGATGAAATTCGTTAAATTCTATGTAGTCTTCATCTGTTAATTTGTAATTTAGTTGCAGCATGTTCCTTCCCCCTCCTGCTTTGTTTTGTTTGAATATATTTATGATACGATATCGTTCTGTGAAAATAAAGAATTTTTCCTTTATTTTTAAGGTAACGCATATACTTTAATCAAATCATACATACTTGGAATATCTATAGGTATATGTTATATTGTCTATAGGCAAAAATGAGATAATGTCCAAGTGACACAAATAAATCGCTGCATCATTAACTCAAAATCAGTTATCATGCAGCGATTTTTCTAACTATAGCTTATTCAAAACATTTTAAAACTCTATGATTCTTATCACTTCCATAGAAATTCAAACTCATATTTTCCACTTGATCTTCATCCACAAAATATCCTAAATGATACACCTCACTCTCCCCAGCTTTCAGTGACTTAAATCCATACCCATATCCACCATTACTCTCTTCAAAATAAGCTGCTGCCTCATTTGTTTGTAATTTTGAGATTGCTGTTGGGCGTTTATAATCATCATTCAAAATCTCATACCCTTTTTGCTTCTCTTTTGCAAAACAGATTCCCGGTGCAGCTTCTGCCTGTTTTGTTTCTTTTGTTGTATTCGTTACTTTTAATTCAACAAACACTAATTTCTGATTCATTGTCTGAGTCTTTCCAATTCTCTGCTCTGGGGCATGGAATCCGTCTCCATAAATAATTGTCTTTCTTTGATATGACTCAAGTTTTCCTTTCTTGTCTGTAATTTTTCTTAACTGACTTTGAGCATTATTATTTCTCCATTTTTTATTTTCACTACTCAAACCTTTCACTGAATCACAAACTTTAATCTTCTGAATCTGATAGGTAATTCCATCTCCATAACCCTTTGTTACTTCCTGTTTTTTTGCAACACTTTGTTTTGGCAGAAGTTTCTTATTTTCCTTGATACCCTTTTGCTCTTTTAAATATTGGGTCAATGAAATACCCTTGTCAGCATCATTTTTGCTGCATTCCTGTACCGTAATATTTTTGACTGTATTTAAAATCTGATTTTTACTTAATTCACAAGATGGAATCTCTAAAATATATCCTTCTTTTTCATAGAAAATATAAACCTTATGATCTTTCTTTCCATCTATATTATTCATACTAAGTATCAAAACTTTGTTTCCAGAAATCTCATCTTCTGAATATTTTTCCACATCATTAACAAAGAATTTTTTCTTAATCGTCTGATCTACCTTAATCAACCTTGCATAAAAATCTTTGTTATTTATTTTCTGATTTTTAAATGCATACCAAGTTTCATTTTTAGACTTCTCTTTTGTTACTTCATACTGTTTTAAATTGCGTGTATCCAAAGATACATTTTGTTTTGACTTCTTCTCCTTTGTTACCTGAACTTCCATTCGGAAAATATTCTGTTTCCATTTGCTCTGGAAAAATCTCTGAATTTCTTTTCCATAAATCGTTGTTGGCGCAACGATCAATACACAAGCCGCAACTGCTGCCGCTTTCATATATTTTGTCTTTTTTCTATGCTTCTTTCGGATTTCTTTCTTCACTGCATTTTTCAGTAAATCTTTTTCCTCTTCTGTAATATTTTCTTTTAAGTCTATCGCTTCCTGCTCTGTAATATCAATTCTATTTTTACTCATTCAAAACACCTCTCCTTAATAACTCTGCTTTTAATTTCTTCTTCCCTCTGCGAATCCTGCTTTCGACATTGTCTTCTTTCAAATGAACTGTTTCCGCAATCACTTTCACTGTCTCATAATAAAAGAATCGCAAAATAAAAATCGTACGATCAGGTTCTTCCATCTCTTTTATAACTTCATGAACGATTCGTTCATTATGCTTTCTGGAAAATTCCCGTTCTACATCTGTAGATACGTCCTGCATCATATCTTCCACACCCTCGAAATCCGTCTCAGAATGTCTTTGATATTTTCTCAAATAATCCAACGCACAATTTCTTGCCGTCTGATAAATATATGCCCTTAAATTCTTCTTTACCTGAAACCTCTGCGACAATTTCTGCCACAACCGAATGACAGTCTCCTGCATCGCATCTTGAACAATACCCGCATCATAATTCCGCAGCACATTAGAACAAATTGCCTTGATTGCACCACCATATTCATCAATCAAAAGACTCATCCCCTCTTCCGACTGCTTCCGAATCATTTTTAATAGTTGTTTATCTCTCTCCTCCACTCTTGTTCTCCTTGTTGGTTGATTGTTTTGAATGATCATTCACTATATAAGACGTATAATCGGAGTAATTTCCGTCAAAATTATAGATGTTTTCTAAAATTTAATTCTGTTTTGCAATTTTACACATTTTATTCTATATTTTAGTTTTTTAGCTCATTTTTTCGGAATCAATTCCGAATTTTTGTTATTTATATTAATTTTTCGGAATGTATTCCATATTTTTTTGATATTTTTACTTAGATAAAATATAAGATTAAATTTATTAGAAATGAATTAAAAATCTTAATATCTACAGAATCAAAAAAGATTATCTTATAAAATTTTCCCTCCTTCCGTCCATGAACAATAAAATTTAAATCCAATACCGCCCATACACACTATGTGGTGATTTGAATAGCCTTCCGTTGTATGAGACAGAAATAAAATAAGAACCAATATTTATAATAAACCGATGGCAACGATTAGCATATTTTAAGTGCGTTTTTTACAAATTCGCAGCGCCCTGTGGTTGAATGTCTGAACGTAAGTGCGGGCATTTTGGCTCGCACTCAGTGAGTTTTCAAAGGAACAGGCGCGGATAAGCGATTTGTAAAAAAAGCTCTTAAAATATGCGTGTTGCCACCGATTTATTATAAATATTGGTTCTTATTTTATTTCTGTCTCATACAATGAAAGACTACGTCAAACACATCTACATATGTTCACGAAAGTAATCATGAAAATACTGCATTACCTTCACCAACAGATCCTGTTCCTGCTCATTAAGCGTATCAAGCAGTCCCTGGATCATACGTTTATGAAATTCTCTGTGATGACTGTATGCTTTCCTCCCCTTCTCAGAAAGAGATATATAAACAACTCTGCGATCTTTCTCTCCGCGTTTGCGATTTACATATCCTTTCTTCAAGAGGTTATTGATTGCGGTTGTAAGTGTACCAACCGTAATATTTAAATCTCCTGCAATCGTTGACATATTCTTCGGTTTCTTGATTCCGATCGCATCAATAATATGCAGATCTTTGTTCGAAATATCCTTAAACTCATCTGTGATCACGGCTTTCTCTTCTTCATATGAAATTCCGTGGAATAAGTCTACCACCATATTATTTAAACGATCTTTATCCAATCAATTCACCTCCTAAACAACGATTTAAGAGTATTATACCTTTAATTATTGGAATTTTCCACTTCTAAATTGTGTGCTTCTCCAATAACTTTTGCTAAAGCTTCTTTTGCCTGTGTAGGAAGTGCATTGTATCCACCATCTTCTACGTCTTTTTCGAAGACGAAGTTTAGTCTGTCTGTCATTCTTGCTTTTAAGGTTTCCACATAGTTCATATCGTTGAAATCTGAAACATATCCTTCCATCTCAAGCACTTCGATATCTGTAAATGGTCCCCACTGTTTGAATTCTCCAGTTCCTTCTACAACCTGCTCAATTGCGGAAATTGTTGTTGCAGGTTTGATATCTTTACCCATGAAGTCTCCTGTATTAATGATATAGCAGTCTACATTTCTTTCTTTTACAAGTTTTCTAAACTTCTTGTAGTCATTTACAAGAGGGTATGTTCTAAATGGGTTTGCATATGGTTCCACAACCAGACGGTTTGGATCTACTCCAGGTGCCAGACGTTCCGCACTGCTTCGTTTTGTTGCAAGTGTTGCTCCCATAACAGATGCTAAAGAAGCTCCTTTGATCTTAACAATTGGTGGGATTGTTGGGTCTTTCATAATCCAGAAGATTGCATTTACTGGGTCATTGATCTTATCTACACGGTTTGGTGACCATAATTTGGACTTGATCGCACGACCATTTCCGTTACGGATATCTTCTGTGACAAGAACGACTTTTCCTTCACTATCTCTTGTTGCAGAGCAATTCTGTGCTGTTAATAAGTATTTATTATCTGGGCATCCTGTTGGATAGTCCGCTGTTTTATCAAAATATGTTGGTTCCATTGCAATAGATGCACCTGTTTCTGTATTGATGATAAATGCATCGTCATGCAGAACCTGAATCTCTTCGTATTTATTATTATGTGTTGCATGTGTTAATGTGGATTTTCCTGATCCTGATAATCCGAAGAAAGATGCTACGAATTTCTCTCCATTATCTAATCTGAATTCTTTCTGTCCACCATGGCAGGAAGCATATCCGTTACGATTTGCGATCGCCCATGCAATTGTTAATGTACCTTTCTTATGTTCCCCAAAGTATTTCATACCAAGAAGTGCAGCACAGTTTGTGTCTGTATTAAAATATGTTAATCCTAATGGATGTTCTTCATGTGTCCACTGTGGATCTGAGAAAATATAGATATCTGTCTCATCTGCAACTGGCTGTGAATTCTTATACATTTCATTGTATTCAGGATTCATATACTGGAAATTTAACATCCAGGAATATAAAATATTTTCTTCACCTTCTGGAATTAAAAGATGTGCTTTTACCATAAATTCAGGATCTAATCCGATATATACCTGTGCATGGTACATTGTTGTCCATCTTGTATCATAGATCGCATCCATTAATTTTAAATCCAGATCATTTATATCGACACCAGGTTCACTGGAAATTCTTCTTGCGGCTGCACAGCGTCCAGTCACTGATCCATCATTAAATAATAGAACTTTGGACCCCTCATCTAAACCAATCGCTTCTGGTTTATATACTGGCATATCTGTAACGATCGTTCCAGGCGAATTCTTTGCTAATTCATAAGCCTGTTTTAAATCTTTTACTTCTACAACGTTATTTCCATAGAATGCTGCTTCAATAATGGATCTTGTTTTTGAAAATCCAGGCTTTCCTTTTCCGATTTCTTCATGTGTGTAATAAGCTTTTGTTGACATAAGTTACTCCTCCATTCATAGGTTGCTTTCGATGCGTCTTCTCAAAATGTCAAAACTACATGGGCCTGCATCTAAAATCTCTGTGTGGTACGCTTTTAAGCTGTATTTATTCCCTGCCATTTTCTTATAATCAGTCAAAAGCTCATAAAACTCCTGATAACCGATATAATAAGATAAATAATTTGCAGGATTCTCGATAATCATCTGAAATAATTCATCTGCCTGAGAATCATCCATTCCAAATGATCTTAAATACGCCCTGACATCTTTCTTCTTCCATCCTTCATAATGAACTCCAAGATCAACTCTTGAACAAAGTGCCAGATTGTACTCGTACATCTCCATATTCATCTGTTGATAAATATCGCCATATCCTTCAGCATCCATCATACTGTAACTAAAAACTTCTACATACGTTGCATATCCTTCTGAATATCCAGGATAATCAAGCAGATAGCGCACTGGATCATCGTTCCTTGCCGCATAATATACATTCTGGTATAAATGTCCTGGGTATCCTTCATGTGCCAAAGTTGGATATAACTCTGCAGTCTGTGCCTTATTAATGTAAATTACATTCTCCTTGTAAGAATCAATCTCTGGTACCATATAGAACGCAGGACTGGTATATTCTTCCATGGTTTTGTGCACATATTTTATTTTACAGCTAACTTTTGGTGCCTTTGGATAATATTTTACCATCTTTTGCCTTAGTTTGTTAAGTATATTTTGTGGATTTTGCACAATTTTTATATTTTTTTTATGATTTCTATATTCATTTATGATATTTGGATACTTTTTTTGCAATTTTATAAGTTTTCGAAGGCATTTTTCAATGGATCGATCACTGATTTCGATCATTTCTTCTATCGTTTTATCTGATCCTGTTTTCTGTGCAACCAATACTTTATAATATTCTTTTCCATTTTTATAATAATACAGACCATTTTCATTTTTCCCATTTCCATTTAATGCCTGCAAATGGGAATATAATTTTTCATAAGCAGGCAGCACCTTTGTACCGATCAATTTCTTATTTTCTCTGCAGTATTTCTTTTTCTGAGCTGCATTAATTCCTTTAATATCTGCAATTCTTAAATTAAATGTTGCAACCAACATATTGTTTTCTTTTTGCTTTATGACATTCTGAATCTGCTGCAATACTTCTTTTAAAGACTGATCAGATAGGAATAAATTTCTCTTTACCTGTTCCTTGCTGTATTCGATCAGTGAATCAAAATATCCATCCAGTCCCTTCAATAATTGAAAATAGCTTTTGATATCTTTCTCATTTTTCAGACGATATTCACTTAATGTCAGAAGAATCTGTGCCTGCTGCCCAGATGTTTTCCCAAGGATTCTTTCATAATACGGATACATCGAAAGATTTTTCTGTCTTCTTAAATAATCCATCAAAACCATATATGTATTTTGCTGTTTTTTCGTCAATTCCTTTTGTTTAAATTTTTTTAACTTCTCAATTTCTTTTGAAATTTTAATTTTTTCATTCAAGACACTTCCCTGATTCATGGATGGATAAAGATTTTTTGGTTGTTCTAATCTATATTTTTCTGGATTTTCTAAAAAGAAATGCATCGTGATCTCATTTGTTGATATATTTTCTTTAAAAAACGCATCCGTATACTGATCAAATACTTTTTTTGTTGTATTCTTTTTTTGATCTTTCCATTCTTGGATCAGACTATATCCTCCTAGAAATATCAGACAAATTCCAATCATGATCAACTTTATTCTGATCTTTTTCAATCTCCCTGCAAATTCCATTTCTACCTCCAAATAAACACTTGTTAATATCTTATTTTTTAAAGAAAAAAAATAGACTATCCGCACAAGATGTACTATAATTATAAGGATAGAAACAGAAAATCGGAGGATCATTATGAGTAAGAAACCATATTATATTACGACTGCAATTACTTATACTTCCGGAAAACCTCATATTGGTAACACATATGAGATCATCCTGGCAGACAGTATTGCTCGATATAAAAGAATGGAAGGCTATGACGTATTTTTCCAGACAGGAACTGACGAACATGGTCAGAAAGTAGAATTAAAAGCAGAAGAAAAAGGGGTAACACCAAAAGAATTCGTTGATGATGTTGCCGGAGAAATCAAGAGAATCTGGGATCTTATGAACACTTCTTATGACCGTTTTATCAGAACAACTGATGAAGATCACGAGAAACAGGTTCAGAAGATTTTTAAGAAATTATATGAGCAGGGAGATATCTACAAAGGTGAATACGAAGGTTTATACTGTACACCTTGTGAATCTTTCTTCACAGAGAGCCAGTTAGTAGATGGTAAATGTCCTGACTGCGGACGTCCAGTACAACCTGCAAAAGAAGAAGCTTATTTCTTAAAATTAAGCAAATATGCAGACCGTCTGATCGAACACATCAATACACATCCTGAATTTATTCAGCCAGAATCCCGTAAGAATGAGATGATGAACAACTTCCTTCTTCCTGGACTTCAGGATCTGTGTGTTTCAAGAACATCATTTTCATGGGGAATCCCAGTTGACTTTGATGAAGGACACATCGTTTATGTATGGTTAGATGCATTAACAAACTATATCACAGGTATCGGTTATGACTGTGATGGAAACAGTTCAGACAAGTTTAACAAGTTCTGGCCTGCAGATCTTCACCTGATTGGTAAAGATATCATCCGTTTTCATACAATTTACTGGCCAATCATCCTGATGGCACTAGATCTTCCACTTCCTAAACAGGTATTTGGACATCCTTGGCTGCTTCAGGGCGATGGTAAGATGAGTAAATCCAAAGGTAACGTTTTATACGCAGATGATCTGGTTGACTTCTTCGGAGTTGACGCAGTGCGTTATTTCGTTCTTCATGAAATGCCTTTCGAACGTGATGGTGTGATCTCATGGGAATTGATGATCGAGCGTATGAACTCTGACCTTGCAAATATTCTTGGTAACCTTGTAAACCGTACGATTTCTATGTCCAACAAATATTTTGGAGGAATCGTAGAAGACAAGGGTGTTGTAGGAGATTATGATGATGATCTGAAAGCCGTTGTGACAGGTACAAGAGATAAAGTTGCTGAGAAGATGGCTGACCTTCGTGTTGCAGATTCAATGACTGAGATCTTTAACTTATTCCGTCGCTGCAACCGTTATATTGATGAGACTATGCCTTGGGTATTAGCAAAAGACGAAGCTTCAAAAGACCGTCTGGCTACTGTTTTATACAACCTTGTTGAAGGAATCACAATTGGTGCATCTTTATTATCACCATATATGCCTGAGACATCTGAGAAGATCTTTGCTCAGTTAAATACATCTATGGTTGAATTTGATAACCTTGCAACATTTGGAAACTACAAGAGTGGTACAAAAGTAACTGAAAAACCTCAGATCTTATTTGCAAGATTAGATGAGAAAGAAGTTATGGAAAAAGCCAAAGTCTTAATGGAGAAACAGGCTGCTTCTGTCAAAGCTGCAAACGCTGCTGTAGAAGAAGATACTGTCATCAACATTGAACCAAAAGATGAGATCACTTTTGATGATTTCACTAAGATGCAGTTCCAGGTTGGTGAGATCATTGCCTGTGAAGAAGTGAAAAAATCCAAGAAACTTCTTTGCTCTCAGGTTAAGATCGGAAGCCAGGTAAAACAGATTGTTTCTGGTATCAAAGCTTATTATAAACCAGAAGATATGCTCGGTAAGAAAGTTATGGTACTTGTGAACTTAAAACCAGCCAAATTAGCAGGAGTTCTCTCTGAAGGAATGTTACTTTGTGCTGAAAATGATAAGGGTGAATTAGCTCTTGTAACACCAGATAAAGATATGCCAGCAGGTGCTGAAATCTGTTAATTATACTTATTTATTCTCTAGTTTATAAGTAAACAAATGAATTGACAACCAGATTTTGGTATGCTATGGTTTAAGATATAAAATGATTGTAAGACATTAAGGAGGTTTACACATGAAAAGTACAGGCATTGTAAGAAGGCTTGACGAACTTGGAAGAATTACTTTACCGATCGAATTACGTCGTAACTTTGATGTGAACGAACGCGATCCTCTTGAAATATTTGTAGATGACGATAAGATTATTTTAAAGAAATATAATCCTGCAGATATTTTTACTGGAGAAGATATGGATGATCTGATTGACTACAAAGGAAAGAAAGTCTCAAGAAAATCTATCATTGAATTAGCTAAACTTGCTGGATTCGAAATTACTGAAGCGTAATTTTTTGGATCATTTCAATAAAGACAAACAAAAGGTATGGGAATTGATATTATTTTCCCATACCTTTTTTGTTGATATATTTTTATTCCTCTTCCAACAACTGCTGATAAATCTCTCTCTTACCAACACCTCGATCTTTGGCTACCAGTTTCATCGCTTCTTTCTTTGAATATCCCTGATCCATATAACGGTTCATATGCTCTGACAATGGAATCTTTAGAAATTCTTCCTGACTCTGTTCTTTTAATTCTTGAAATGATTTTCCTTCTATGATCATTACACATTCGCCTTTTGGCGGATTTTCTCTATGATAGGCAAGGATTTCCCCAAGCGTTGATTTAAAAACGCTCTCATGCTTCTTTGTGAGTTCTCTGCATAATGTCATGGATCTGTCTCCGAGCACTTCATGTAGTTCTTCCAAAGTCCTTACTAAACGATGTGGTGCTTCATAAATGATAATAGATCTTGTCTCATTTTCCAGAGAATCAAGAATCTGTTTTCTTTCTTTTTTATCTGATGGAAGAAATGCTTCAAAACAAAATCTTCTTGTTGGCTGCCCAGAGATGATCAGTGCATTGATCAACGCACATGCTCCTGGTAATGCAGTAACTGTGATTCCTGCTTCATGGCACTGTCTTACCAATTCTTCTCCTGGATCTGAAATTCCCGGTGTCCCAGCATCTGTAATGAGTGCGATATCTTTTCCTTCCTGCAACTGCTTTACAAGAACTTTTGCTTTCTCCACACGATTATACTCATGATAGCTTGTCATCTTTGTCTTAATTTCAAAATGATTTAATAATTTGATACTGTGCCTTGTGTCTTCCGCTGCGATCAGATCAACTTCTTTTAATGTGTTTATCACACGAAAAGTAATGTCTTCCAGATTACCAATCGGTGTCGCACACAAATATAATGTTCCACTCATGCTTATTCCTCCGGATTCATTCCATAAATCTTATAAATTTCTTCTGTGTATTTTCCTTCTTTTTGATAAACGATCAATGGAGGCTCAACTGTCATTCTTGACTTTCCGCCTTTTACTGCTTCTAATAAAAATATATTCGGTTCTTTATCAATGTATGGATGCACAAAACGGATTCTTTTTGGCTCTAATCCATCCTTAGACAGCTGGCATAAAATCTCTGACAATCTGAATGTTCTGTGTACCAGAAACAGTTTTCCTTTATTCTTTAAAAGCTTTTTAGCTGCTGCCGTGATATCCGCAAATGTACAAAGTATCTCATGTCTTGCGATTGCTTTCGTCTCCGACGGATTCTTAAGTCCATGCTGTCCGATCATATATGGTGGATTTGATGTGATCGTGTCAAAACTATCATGCGAAAAAATCGCAGAAGCCTCTTTGATATCACCCTCTACGATCTCTATCTTATCTTCTAAATGATTTAATTTGACACTTCTTGCCGCCATCTTCGCCATCTCTGGCTGTATTTCAAGCCCTGTAAGATGAACAGCCTTCGTCTTTGCCTCCATCAAAATTGGGAGGATTCCAGTCCCCGTACCGAGGTCTAGAACTCTCCCACCATTCTTAACTTGTGCAAAATCTGATAAAAGAACCGCATCCATTCCAAAACAAAATCCCTGTTCTTTCTGGATGATCTGATAACCATTGATCCCAAGATCATCAATTCTTTCTCTTTCCATGTCCTTTATTACATCCTTGATTCTTATTATTGCATCCTTTGCTGCACCCCTGACATCCTTGTGGCTTTTTCTTTCTCATTAAAAGATCATCAATCTTATATTCCTGGATTTCTTTATCTCCATTCTCATCTTCCACGATCAGTTTTACCTTCTGTCGAAGTACATCTACTCTCTGAACTTCTCCAACTACGCCATCTTTTGTCTTTAATTTCTCACCAACATTTGGAAGCTTACTATTTAAATACTCATATGTTTCCTGTTCATTCTTAAGACAACACATCAATCTTCCGCAGACTCCTGAAATCTTTGTCGGATTCAGTGACAGATTCTGCTCTTTGGCCATCTTGATAGAAACAGGTGCAAACTCAGATAAAAATGTATTACAGCATAATTTTCTTCCACAGATTCCCATACCACCAAGCATCTTGGCTTCATCTCTGACACCGATCTGTCGTAATTCAATTCTTGTCCTGAACACTGCTGCCAGATCCTTTACAAGTTCACGAAAATCAACTCGTCCATCTGCCGTAAAGTAAAATAATACTTTATTATTATCAAATGTATATTCTGTTGATACAAGCTTCATATCAAGCTCATGCTCCTTGATCTTATCAAGGCAGATCTTATATGCTTCTTTTTCTTTCTCTCTATTCTTCGCTGCCCTTTCTTCATCTTCTTTGGTTGCGATTCTTAAAACAGGTTTTAATTCATCTCCGATGCATTTTTCCTTTACCTGTCTTCTCTCAGAAACGACTGATCCAAATTCAATTCCTCTGGCAGTTTCCACGATCACGTGGTCTCCTGACTTTACCTGAAATTCCTTTGGATTAAAGAAATATATCTTTCCTGCAGTACGAAATCGCACTCCAATTACTTCTACCATACTTTACCATTCTCCTTTATCGTCACAAGCAGCATTTCGATTGCCACTTCAAAATTAACATTCGCGATCAGTCGCCTTCTAGCCTTTTCTACTTCATCAAGAATATGACTGATTCCCTCAAATGAAATATAAATCTCCTGATCTTTTAGCTGACGGTATTTATCTTTAAATACAAGTTGATTTAAAGACCCTGTTGTCTTAAGAATCAGCATATCTCGATACCATACCATAATGATATCAAGGAAATCATAAATCTCATTCTTATATTTTGTCAGACTCTTCGCATACGATACAACTTCATAAATCTCCATACTCTTCATATGAGTGATCACGTTCATTGTATCATTCAGCATATCTTTAAATTCTTCTGTATCCAGTACATGCAATGCACGTCCAATATTCCCAAGTGAAAATGCTGCTGCAAATGCGATATCTGCATGACTTGCCCCTGTATTGGCTTTTAGATAATCTTCAATTTCGCTTTCTCTGACACTTCCTAATGTCATGGACACACATCTTGAGAGGATCGTATCTAACAATCTATCCTTATTGTTTGTTAATAGAAGGATCACTGCATATGCAGGTGGTTCTTCTAATGTCTTTAATAAGGCATTCTGCGCTCCTGCATTCATTCTATCCGCATCATCAATGATATAAATCTTATAATCTCCGCTATACGGTTTAATATCGATCGTCTCATTGATCCCTTTTCGAATATCATCAACTCTGATTTCATACTTTTCATGAGTAATATAAATGACATCTGGATGATTTAATGAATCCACCTGCTTACATGCTGCACATTCTCCACATCCATCTTTGTGTTCGCACAGAAGTGCCTTCGCAACTGCCTTTGCGATCATCATCTTTCCGCTTCCATCTTCGCCACTTAATAAATAGGCATGGGAAACTTTTCCCGTCTTGATTGCTTCTTCAAAATGAGAAATTATTTTTTTATGTCCTATAATTGCATCAAAACTCTTCATACTACATCACCCTTTACCATGAAATTTTTTGTTGACCTGTGAAACAATCTTCTGATGAATCTCTTCGATCGTCAGACTTCCGTCAACAGTATAGATTCTATCTGGATGCAGGCTCGCAAGTTGTCTGTATCCTTCAACAACCTTCTTATGAAAATCAATTGTCTCGCTTTCCATTCGGTCCAGCTCTGCCTGTTTTTTCTTTCTTGAAATACCAGCTTCTGCATCCAGATCGATCATAATCGTCAGATCTGGCATCGTATCTCCGATTGCAAATTGATTTACTTTGTAAACAAGATCAATTCCCATTCCTCTGGCAATTCCCTGATAGACTGCAGATGATTCCACAAATCGATCACAGATTACGATCTTTCCATCTTCTAATGCCGGACGAATGACTTCTTCGATCAATTGAGCTCTGGCAGCTGCGTAAAGCAGTAATTCCGTCATATGTCCCATCTCAGTAAATTCTTTGTTAAGGATCACATTTCTTACAGCCTCACTGATCGGTGTTCCGCCAGGTTCTCTACATACTATTATATCATAACCTTTGTCAGATAAGTAGTCTCTTAGTAATTCTATTTGTGTTGTTTTTCCAGCTCCATCTGGTCCTTCAACGGTCAAAAATAATCCCATATTTATATCCTCTCATCTATTTATTATATATATTTTATGATCATCCAGTCCTATCACTTTCATATTATATTGCTCATACTGTCTGATCTTATCGATCACATACTTATCGATCACTTCTCCAGGCACAACAAGTGGAATTCCTGGTGGATACAAAAAAATAAATTCCGCTGCAATCTCATCTTTTGCATCATCATAATCAATCTGTATTCGATCTTTTGTTGCAGCTTCTTCTGGTTTTAACATCTTTTTATTTTGATGAAAATCATTTTCCAAAAATAAATACTCTGTATTCTTTTTTGTGATCTCACTGTCGATCTCTTTTAATGCCTGATACAATCTATCGTACCCTTCTTGTGTATCGCACACACTTGTCATTGCGATCACATAATAAAGTTCTGACATTTCCATCTCTAAATGATAGTTGTCTCTTAAAATCTCAAATAGTTCTTCTCCAGATATTGTCGTGTCTTTTACCGAAAACACAAGTTTTCCAATATCATCCGTTGGTACCAGTTTGATATATTTTAATTCTTCTAGTTTTTCACGTAGTATCCACAATTTTTCGTAGTATTGTTGAAAATATCCACGATTTTCATTACATATGTGGATACATTGTTCAATTGATGCTATCAACACATAGGATGGGCTACTGCTCTGAAATATTGACAATTTCTTTTGCATCATTTCTCTTGTGACACAATCTGTGCACAAATGAAGTAATCCCGTTTGCGTAAATGCGGGCAATGTCTTGTGCAGACTTTGTATCACAATGTCTGCTCCGCTATTTGCTGCACTCTCTGGAAATGCCTCATGATAAATAAAATGAGCCCCATGAGCTTCATCTACGATCAATGGTATATTATTTCGATGCAGAACATCTGATATTCCTTCGATATCTGATACTCTTCCTTCATATGTTGGTGAAACAAGGACCATTGCCTTAATTGAAGTTTCTTTTGTTATAATATTTTCTATCTGTTCCTTCGTAATGCCTTTACAGATTCCATATTCATCAATCTCTGGATAAATATAGATTGGATCAAGTCCCAACAATTCTATCGCGTGATAGACTGACTTATGACAGTTTCTCGCAACCAGTATCTTATCTCCAATATTACACAATGCAGCTATTGCAGCTAAATTCCCCGCAGTGCTGCTGTTTACCAGTAGATAACTCTCTTTTGTTCCATAAATCTGTTTTAAATCATCCATCAATTCTCGAATCATTTCTTCTGGATGGTGAAGATCATCAAATCCTGTGATCTCTGTAATATCAATTTTGGAAATCGCATCTAATAATGAATCGATCTTTAAATTTCTTTTATGTCCTGGCATGTGAAAAGGATAATCTTCTTTGTATTGTAGTTGTTTCAACTTATTATAAATTGATGTCATTTTTTATCCCTTTGTAAACATATTTTTTCATTTTTATTATATCATACTTAATTCCTATTGAATAGGAATTAAAAAAAAGAGTCAACTTTCGGTTTTTTCATTCTTTCTGAAAGTTAACTCTTTGAATTTCTTTATAAAATAAAAAAGATGCCCAGAGCCGGAATCGAACCAGCGACACGAGGATTTTCAGTCCTCTGCTCTACCGACTGAGCTATCTGGGCATACTAATTATTAAAATAAAAAATTGCGGGAGCCGGATTTGAACCAACGACCTTCGGGTTATGAGCCCGACGAGCTACCAGACTGCTCCATCCCGCGATAAAAATTAAGTGGTTGGAGAAGGATTCGAACCTTCGAAGGCGGTGCCAACAGATTTACAGTCTGCCCCCTTTGGCCACTCGGGAATCCAACCATATATATTTTAAACACCTAAATCATAACATAATTATGACCAGGTGTGAAGCCGTTGACCGGACTTGAACCGGTAACCTGCTGATTACAAATCAGCTGCTCTGCCAATTGAGCCACAACGGCATAGTTATTAAATTAAAAAGTGGGACCAATAGGACTCGAACCTATGACCCTCTGCTTGTAAGGCAGATGCTC
>ERZ791864.69-NODE-69-length-138633-cov-8.568027_pt1 | contig 138633 bp, 137 predicted proteins | sample MGYA00510282_ERZ791864 | MGnify/ENA primary metagenome ERZ791864 (study PRJEB30046, sample SAMN00792087) | human gut metagenome | study: EMG produced TPA metagenomics assembly of the A metagenome-wide association study of gut microbiota in type 2... | reverse complement strand
ACTTGTAATAGAAAGTATTTTGGCTAAGATACAACAAAAGTAAAGCGATAACTTCCAATTTTTGAAACTGAGAAATCGGGATTTGTCGTTTTATTAATTTACATATATGCCTTTTACATAAAAAAGTGTTATTTTAGTTCCGCAACCGTTCGCAACCAAAGAAATATCGTGATAGTTGGTGGTAGCAACCATGAAATTTCGCTATCATGAAGTCACGAAAGGAGGTAATTAAGTGAAATATGATTTTTTAGGAGTTATTGTTTTTGGTATTGTACTGCTAATCGGGGTGGCGGTGATAGCGGCATTTATCACTGTGGGAATTTTCCTCATAAGAGCATTGAGTAGATATGTCAAATCAGGCAATGTCAGAAAAGAAAAGTCCAGCATCAAGAAATCTCTCGGTGAGGTTTTGAAGCAGCATCGTGAAGAGTGTAAGATGACGCAGGAGTTTGTTGCAGAATCTATCGGCGTAAGCAGGCAGGCTGTCTCTAAATGGGAGACCGGAGCATCTGACCCAAGCACTTCCAATCTGCTTACACTTGCAAAATTGTTCAACACTACGGCAGAAGAACTATTACGTGAAGTACAATAAGCGTGTAAAACGGATGTAAGACAACTGATTCATTATAAAGGAAAGGTCTATCAGATATGAAGAATAAAAAGACAAGAAGATTTAAGATAAGATATATCGTTTTTGGATTATTAGGTGTTATGGCTTTAGCGGCACTTGTATTTATGCGTTTTGGAGGTTTTGGCACAGGAGAAAATGTGAATCCAGAAGAGTTTTTAGCTTATGCTGAACCCGTGGAAAATATAACCGTGCCTGAAAGTGCAAAAATAATTGCATTGGGAGAAGCTACTCATGGAAATGCAGAATTTCAGCAGTTGAAGCTGGAAGTGTTCAAGCTGATGGTAAAAAATAATGGTGTTAGGGCGTTTGCCCTTGAAGGTGACTACGGCGGTTGCGAGCAGGTAAACCGATATATACACGGCGGTGAGGGGACAGCACAGGAAGCAGCCGCAGCGATTGGATTTTCCATTTATAGAACGGAAGAGATGGCAGAACTTATCTCCTATATGCGCCAGTACAATGAAAGTGCATTGAAAGGCGAAGACCTTCGCTTTTACGGTTTTGATATGCAGAGGCTTTCTTACAGCATGAGGTTTTTGAAAGAATCCTGCAAAGAACTGGAAGTGGACACAACAAACTTGCAGAAACTTGTGGAAGGTGAAAACTGGAGTAGTGAATGCGATTTATCTACTCGAATTGAAACCCTTACACAAGTGAAGAAAGAATTGGAAAGCAAGAACGGTTCGGAAAATGCAATTCACTTTGTAGATATTTTAATGCAGCATTCCGAGCTTCAAACTCTGACAAATGCTGATGGTGCTATATTAAGAGATCAATTTATGGCAGAAAATGTACAGTGGATTTTACAGCAGGAGCAGCGAAATGGGCATGAAAAAATCTTTGTGACAGGTCACAACAGCCATGTCGCAAAATGGGGCAGTTCTGACTCGATGGGTAAACTTCTTTCCAAGGACGCAGCAAACGGTTACTATGTCATTGGTACCGATTTTTATAAAACCCATTGCAATATGCCGACCCGTTCGCCTGAAAAGCGTACAATTCAGGTGTTTTATTCCCATGACCCTTTAGCAAAGGCGGCAAAACTGGCGGGATTTGATATTTGTTGGTTGGATTTTACTAAAGTCCCGGAAAATTCTGAACTGGGTAGGCAGGCTTCTGAATACACCTATATGGGAACACTTGGAGAAAGCTACTCAATCATTATGCGACTTCTTCCTCCAAGTTATCGAATGTTTCAACCTCCTGCGGTGCTTTATGATAGTATGATATTTGTAACGGATGCGAACCCTACAAAAATATTAGAAGAATAACGTATGCAAAACTTCAAGTTTATCAAATCATATAAAATAAAGAACAAATGGAGAACAACACAATGAGCAAAGCAGTTATTTACTATTCATTAACAGGAAATACAAAAGAAGCCGCCAAAGAGATTGCAAGAAAACTGGGCGCAAAATTATTTGAGATCGATTTGGCAAAGCCGCTTCCGCGAAAACCGGCGGCGAAAATGCTTGTCGGCGGAATGCAGTCCACATTTGGAAGAACACCGAAAATAAAAGGCGTTCCCGATAATATAGATTATTACGATGAAATTATATTGGGAACACCCATATGGGCGGGCTTACCGGCATCTCCGGTAAACACCTTTATTAAAAAGTACGGAGTGGCTGATAGAATAAATGCCGTCTTTACATTCAGCGGCGGCGGGGACAATGACAGATGTATTGCACAGTTGTCAAAGAAACTTAAAAATTTAAAAAGTGAAGTTGCCCTCGCAGACCGTCACAGTGATAAGGCAAAGGATAATAAGGAAAAGCTGGAGCAGTTTGTAAAGGATATTAAGTGAGCAGTCTTTCTGAATCAGGGGGATTTTTAAGGCAGTGTGTATTCCCGGATACGTGCTGTACATTCTGGTGTGTGTCTATGGAATAAACGGCGCACGGGTATTGTAAATGTAATAAAAGAAAAAAGGGCGGTACCGTATAGATAAAATGTCTATGCGGTACCGCTTTTATTATACATAAAACGCATACCACCATATGCACAATAGATATTGGACATTCCAGCAAAAAGCTCATCATAATAAAAATGTAAAATTTAAGTAAAAAGCTTGACTTAAAGTGAACTTTAACTATTACACTGAAAAAAAGCCAGACATGGATGCAGTAAAACTATTAAGACTATCAAATCATGCCAAACAGAATAAAAAACCGGCAGAGTTTTAATGTATCGGATACATTTGAAATTCTGCCGGGTTCAATTTATTAATTTATCAATTTTTAAAATGTGCAATAACGATTAGAGTGTTTCCGGTTCCGGATAATCGACACCGAAAGTTTCAACCGTAACCGTCTTCATAACCTGAGGATTGCGTGGTCTGTCGCTCCAGTCCGTATCGGTTTCGGCAATCTTATTTAAGACGTCAACGCCTTCTGTGAGCATGCCGAATGCCGCATACTGTCCGTCTAAGTGCGGTGCGTTTTCATGCATAATGAAAAACTGTGAACCGGCAGAATCAGGGTGCTGTGCACGCGCCATGGAAAGAACACCCTTTGTATGCTTTAAGTCATTCTGGAAACCGTTGGTGTTAAATTCGCCCTTGATAGAATATCCCGGACCGCCCATGCCGGAACCTTCCGGGTCGCCGCCCTGAATCATGAAACCTGCAATAATTCTGTGGAAAATTAATCCGTCATAAAAGCCCTTCTTTACAAGGCTGATGAAGTTGTTGACAGTGTTTGGTGCAACTTCCGGATAAAGCTCGGCTTTCATAATATCGCCATTTTCCATTGTAAATGTAACAACTGGATTTTGATTTGCCATAATAATAATTCCTTTCTGAATATCAAGTATATTCGTTATTGTATCCAGTCATTGCATAAAAGTCAACGTAAATTTTTTGCAAATGTACTATACAATGTATCAAAAAATGTGCTATAATACGACACAAAATGAAATAAGTGGAAAAAGGTATTTTGACACTCATATCAATATATAGAAAATGGAGAAAGAATAAAATGAAGGAAAAAATTATTACATTTGGTGAAATTATGTTGCGTCTTTCACCGGAAAACAGTGAGCGTTTTACACAGTGTCATTCGTTTGAAGCCGTATACGGCGGCGGAGAAGCCAACACAGCCGTTTCTTTAGCCAACTTTGGTGTGGATGCGGCTTATGTAACCAAGCTTCCAAAACATGCAATCGGTCAGAGTGCAGTCAATGCACTGCGTCAGTACGGTGTGGACGTCAGTAAGATTGTCCGCGGCGGCGACCAGATTGGTATTTATTTTCTGGAAAAGAAGACCAGCCAGAGACCATCAAACGTTATTTATAATAGAAGCGGTTCAGCAATTGCACTGGCAGAAGAAAGTGATTTTGACTGGGATGCCATTTTTGAAGATGCAACATGGTTCCATTTTTCAGGAATCACACCGGCAATCAGCGATACACTGGCTAAGGTCTGCTTAACAGCCTGCAAAAAAGCAAAAGAAAAGGGAATGACTGTCAGCTGTGACTTAAATTACAGAAGCAAGCTCTGGAGCGGTGAAAAGGCAAACAAGGTTATGACGGAAATCTGCCAGTATGTAGATATCTGTATTGCCAATGAAGACGATGCGATTGGTATTTTCCAGCTTGAGCCGGTCGGAGAAGGCACAGAAAAGAACGAGTATATTGCAAAAGAACTCATGAAGCGTTTTCCGTTTAAAATGGTGGCAGCAGTTTGGCGTACAGAAACTTCTATCACAACCTTTAAGTTACAGTCTATGATTTATACAGACGGAAAGGCTTATTACAGCAAAGAATATTTCATGCACATTTTAGATTATATCGGTGCGGGCGATGCGTTCTGTGCAGGTCTGATTTATGCCTGCTTACAGAAGTACGATGCTCAGAAAATGGTTGAATTTGCAAATGCAGCCAGCTGCTTAAAGCATACCGTAAGCGGTGATTTCAACCTTGTTACGGCAGATGAAGTCAGCCAGCTCGCATTTTCTGAAAGCGGAAATGAAGTACAGAGATAAAAAAATTTTATAAACTGACATCAACGCTTGAAGCGTCAGCGGGTGCGCAGCCGGTATCAGCCGTAACCGCAACGTCAATGACACTGCCGGGCGTAGTCATATCAGAGGAAGATGAGGGATTGGATTCGTTGTCTTCCTCTGTTTGTTTTTTATACGGTGTTATGGCATTTGCGGCATCGGCGCGTTCCTCGGCTTTGCGGGCGCGTTTTTTCTTTTTAAGCTGTTTGGACGTCAAAGCGGCTTTTTTCTTTGCACCGCAGGATTCTTCAATCTGTTTTTTCTGACGGAGCAGCTGTTCCTTTTTTAAACGGCTGATTTTTAAAGTCCCTTTATTTTCAATCGCATCGGCAATTTTTTGGGCTTCGGCAATGGCTGTTTTTCCTGCATCTGAATTTTTCATGGCGTTGGCATCGGCGCGTGCGGCACGGATAATGCCGGCAACCTGTGCCGGGGATTTGGCATTTGCCATGCGGATCAGATACCCCTGTGCGGTCATGTTCTTTTTAACGACAATTTTACCGGACTGCGTAGTTTTCTTTTTCGTTCTTGACTGTGATTTCGTTTGTGTTGTTGTAAGGCTGCCAAAGCTGCTGCCCAGTGAATTTATAAAAGCAGATGACATTTGCAGGTCCTCCTTATCTTTGATATTATAACGGTATAAGTTTGTGTTGGTTATTCACCCACCTATGAGCAAGCTCATGTGGGTGAATAACCCTTTGACCCTGATATCATATATATATATTATGTGTATCGGCAAAAAATAAAAAAGATTGAGAAAATAAGAAAGTGGATAAAAAATATGCAGAAAAATGTGCGGGAAATCGTAGTACTCATGCAGGATAAAGAAAAAGAATATAAAATATGTGAAAAACTGCGCAGACAGCCGGAGCTAAGTGACTTAAAAATTCTCTGCCGGGAGCAGCTGCAGTCCTTAGGACCGTCTGAAACATTTAATAAGCGGTTGAAACGGTTAGAACCGTTGGCGGGGCGGGTGCTTTTAACAGACTTACAGGATACGGAACTGCCCGAAGTTGTAAAAAATATTCCGTCAATCGGTTACGGCTTTGATTACAGGGGCAGTGCAAAATATGTCGTGGAAAATATAGATTCAATCGACAAAATGTACTTGGAAACCGTTTATTGCAGACATTACAGACTTCCCCTTGAGATTGCAGAAACTGACAGGCTGATTTTACGTGAAATGCAGCTTGCGGACTTAGACAGTCTGTACGAAGTCTATGATACACTGCGGGACTGTCCGTATATTGAACCGCTGTATGAAAGGACTGAGGAAGAAGAATTTACAAGGCAGTACATCAAAAATATGTACGGCTTTTTCGAGCATGGTTTGTGGCTGGTGCTCCGTAAGGAAGATAATAAAGTTATCGGACGGGCGGGGATTGAAAACCGCGAAATTGACGGAGAATTACAAAAAGAGCTGGGGTATCTTATCGGAAAGCCATGGCAGGGCATGGGGTATGCCGCGGAAGCGTGTCTTGCAATTCTTGATTATGTAAAGGAGCGCGAGCTTTGCAGTTATTTATTTTTATGCTGTCATCAAAAAAATATTCCGTCAATCAGTCTCGCACAAAAACTGGGATTTACAGTTTATGCGGAGGATATTGACGGAATGAATCTGTACATTTATAAGTCGAATGCGTAGCGGATAAAGGCAACAGCATTTTCTAAGTTCGGTGCGGTTACAACGATGCCGTAGCATGGATTATCCATGGTAAAGTCCGTTTCGGTCTTGATCTTGGTATCGGTTAAATCCAGTGCAATCGGAATTTTTGTACCGTCTTCTTTGGTATAGTAAATGATTTTACCGGCTAAGGTTTCCAGTTCTTTATCGGTTAAAACTTCTCTTAAATCCGTTAAAAACGGCTCTTTATCCGTAGAGAAGTAATCGATATAATCAGGACTTGCGATATAACCGTCAATCGAGCCGGTGGATGCCAGTGTGTAGATTTTCTGCTGGCTGGCGCTGACATCCTGATCTAAAAGCTTTGGAATCAGGGAATAGTTGTAATCACATTCCACACGGTTCTTTTTGCCGTCAATGCCAAGATATCCGGTAAAACCGGTCGTAATGGCATCGGTTCCGGTATCGTAGCCGGTCATTTTACCGTCAATAATAACCATACTGAAAGCGGTTGTATAATTGTTACGCTGAAAAGAGATGACAAAGCTTACAACAGCAATGATTACAAGTACTGCCGCAAGCATAAAATATTTGTAATATTCCCAGATATAGTGGACTTTTTCGGAGAAAGTCAAATCTTTAAACGGAGTCATCTGTTCTTTTACAGGTTTCTTTTTAAAAAATGGCTTCATAGTACTCCTTTCTGCAAATGTTTACAGTTCCATTTTGAAAGACATTAGTCAGTGTAACATAAATTTGTATAAAAGGCACTTGCTTTTAGAAATATTTAATGAAAAAGTAAGAAAAATGCTTTGCTTTTTCGACAGTATCCATATATAATCATACATGTTATCAATACAGAGAGTGAAAGGTAGAAGAATGGGCGTATTTGACATAAACGGTAAATTTTTTAAGACACTCACCAAAGCCGGTGATTTTATTATTCTGACCCTGCTGGCGATGGTGTGCAGTATTCCGGTTATTACAATCGGTGCATCGCTGACGGCGGTGTTTTATGCGGCTTTGAAAATGGCAAGAGATGAAGAAGGCTATGTCTGGAAGGAATTTTTTAAATCCTTTAAGCAGAATTTAAAGCAGAGTATTTTGATTGAACTGATTTTAGTAGCGTTTGCGGCAATCCTTCTGGTAGACATTAATGTCTGTGCAAAATGGGCAGCAGACGGCGGCGGTACGCTGGTACAGCTGCTGATGTTTGCGGCAATCGGTATTTTAATTGTGCTGGCGGCGGTTGTGCTGTATGTATTTCCGGTGCTTGCAAAGTTTGACAATACCGTATTTGCAACGATAAAGAATGCACTGGTGCTTTGCATGCACCATCTGCCACAGACCATCAGCATGATGATTGCTACATATGGACTGATTTATTTTACAATGCAGTATGTCGGTATCATGTTTATATCGATTCCGTTGATTTTTTATATTGATTCATTTATTTTTTCAAGAATTTTGCAGCAGTATGTGAAAAAAGATGAAGCGGATACAGATGAGCTGTAAGTAAAAGTAAAATACAGTGAAAATGAAAGCAGTAAAAGACCAAAATAAAAAGTCCCGCAGGATTGGGTAGTATCCTGCGGGACTTTTTTTGGAATAGAATATTCCGTCTATATCTGTACGGTTATGGGATACAGATAACGAAAATAATATACAAAAAGGGGATAATTACTCTGTCGAAACAGTCTGTAATTATCCCCGTTGATAATCGTAAAATATATTCTGTTAAAAAAATGTACTATAATGCATCAACACCGCGCTCGCCGGTACGGATACGAACCGCATCGCAGACATCATAGACAAAGATTTTACCATCGCCGTAAAGGCCGGTATTAATTTCTTCAATAACTAAATCAATAATCTTTTCTGCGGTATCATCATCGACAATCGTTTCAACCTTAACCTTCGGAAGCAGGTTACCGCCAAAATCAACACCGTTGTAAGCTTGTTTATGCCCTTTCTGGCTTCCGTATCCCATGATATTGGTAATCATCAGACCGTGTGCATTACAGCTGTTTAAAATTGTCTTTAAATCGTCAAGACGCTCAGGTCTTATAATAATTTCAAGCTTTTTCATTTCTAATCTCCATCTCTATGTGCTTATTTTATCTACAACAGCTGTATCTGTCAATGTGGTACAGACAGAAACGAAGAATGTAAATACAGCAATTGCCTGCACTTATTTTTTTGAAGCTTTTTCTGCGGAAATGTCCATATGCTTTGTAGGAAGACCTTCCATATAAAGCTGCTTATAGGCAGTCAGCATGGTTGAACAGTAGTAAATGGCACAAATGCCGGAACCTGCACCGACAAGAATCGAGGCAAGGGAAATATTGGACATAAATGCGATATAATGAATAAATACCAATGCACCCAGCAACAGCCATACGATTCTGAAAGAACGTGTTGTGGCAGATTTTTCCTGAAATTTTGCTTCTAATATGATGGCTTCTGTAAAATAATAAGTAAAGTAAATTGTAAAAATAGTAGAAAGACCGGCAGCCATTGTGCGCATCTGGGAAGCGCTGTCACCCCAGTCCTTAAAAAGCAGTGCCTGACCGATAACGGCGGCAGCCGTTCCTAAAATAGCGGCAAGTCTTGCTTTTTTAAATAACACATTACGTGGGGCAAGCGGTAAAATACCAATGACAATCAGGATAAAGCCGATGACGTCAGAAAAGACATCAATCGTGGCATTGCCGACCCGGACATAGAACTGTAACACAAGCAGTAAAATGCCAATTAAAATCAGTGAAATATTTTTTTTATTCATACGTTTTTAAGAGCTCCTTTCGATATGCTAATAATCTATTTTACTGGAAACAAAATGCAGGGTCAATGTATTTGACGGATTTTAGAGAAATTTTATGGCGCGTTGGTTGTGAAGTACCGGTCGATATGCTAAAATAGGGCAAAATATGGATATTAAATGCGTAAGACGCTTAATAATGATAGAACGGAGAAGCTTTAAGGTTATGCTTGAATGGTCAACACCTTCCATTTCCGATGGTGACTGGATTCGGAAAATAATTGCGGAATCAGGAAATATGGGCAGTGATGTTTCATTTGCCAATATGTATCTGCTTCGTGAAAAATATGACATACAGATTTGCAGTTACAGAGGCTTTTTACTGCGGCACTACAACGGCTATTACGGAAGAAAGGGATATACCTTTCCGATAGGCACAGGCAGCCAGGAAAAAGCACTGCAAGCATTAAAAGAGGATGCAGAAAAACGCAGGGAGCCGCTGTGCTTCTGTCTGCTCACGGAAGAACAAAAGCAGATGTTAGAGGAGGTTTTCCCGGATACATTTGTATTTGAGAGCAATCCGGGGGACAGCGACTACATTTATTCGCAGGAAGAACTGGCAAATCTGGCAGGAAAGGCATTTCATAAGAAGAAAAATCATTTTTCAAAGTTTGTAAGGACGTATCCGGAATACCGCTTTGAGCAGATAGGCGCGGCAAACTGGCAGGATGCGGTGCTTGTGGAAGATATGTGGTATTATGAACATTTGCAGGAAGAAGACGAGTCGCAGAAAAAAGAATATGCGGCGGTCAAAGAAGCGCTGGAGCATTTTGAACAGTTAGAGCTTTCAGGCGGGCTTTTATACGTCAATGATACACCGGCGGCGATGACGGTTGCTTCTTATATTAATGAAGATACGTGTGATATTCATTTTGAAAAGGCGGTCGGTGAATGTGTGACAAATGGTGCATATGCGGCGATTAACAGGCTGTTTGCACAGACGTTAAACTGCACATGGCTGAATCGCGAAGAAGATATCGGAATCGAGGGGCTTCGTAAGGCAAAAATGTCCTACCATCCTAAAATGCTGGTTAAGAAATATAATGCACATTTAAAATGACAGGACACTACAGAATAAATCTGCAGGTCCGATTAGAAAGAAGGAGAGAAAATGCTTTCAAAAGTTTTGAAAAAAGAAACGTGTGCCGAGTGCCGTTTCTGCTGTTCGTTCAGAAGATGCAGTCTTTGGGAAACGCCACTGTTTCCGAAAGAGGTTATGGATTCACTGGAAAAGAAGGGCAGTCCGGTTGTGTTTAAAAAGCAGACGGTTTCGGGAAAAGAATACGGTCAGATGGATTTAACAGGGAAATATCGTACGCAGGATTCCGAGGAGGAAGCCGCCTGTGAATTTCTGGATGCGCACAAGGGCTGTACGTTAAATAATGAAGAAAAGCCGTTTGACTGTAAAATATGGCCGCTCCGGATTATGAAGGAAAATGAAAAGTATGTCATTGCACTGACACCGACCTGTCCGGCAATCAATCAGGTGCCGCTGGAACAGATGAAGGCGTTGGTTGAAGATGGACTTGGAAAAACCATTTATGAATATGCGAAGGAGCATCCGTACATTGTAAAGGAATACCGGGAAGGGTTTCCGGTTTTGATGACATTTTAAAAAATAACAAAGAAATAAATGCCGGGAAGCCGCATGAATACTGGAATTGCAAAAAAATAACAAAAAATTTAAAAAAAATGAAAAAAGTGCTTGCATTTTGTTTTTTGTTATTATATAATACATCTTGTCGTTACGACATACGGCAAACGACATTGGGCTTTCGCCAAATGGTAAGGCACTGGATTCTGATTCCAGCATTGTGGGGGTTCGAGTCCCTCAAGCCCAGTCCTTTATCCCTCGCATGATTGCGAGGGATTTTTTGCATTATAGAACTATTTGTTTCGGAGCAAAACAAATAGCTATGATGGCAGATGAGAAATCGCCTTCGCGAATTTCTCATCGCCGCTTTGCAACAAGCTGCTCAGAATGGAGATTGGTGTGAAAATCCTTAAATCTAAGATTTTCACACAACAGTTTTGTGCCGCAGGCGTCACAAAACTGTCCTTATCGCAGAACTGAATAGATTCAGTTCGCGATTCCTCCGGCATTAAAATGCCTGCGGAATGGAGATTGGTATGATTGAATTAGGAAAAACACAATGTTTGAATGTTGTAAAAATCGTAGATTTTGGTATTTACCTCGGTACAGAAGAAGATAAAGTTTTACTGCCAAAGAAGCAGGTTCCGCAGGATATTGAAGTGGGCGATGCACTGACGGTTTTTGTTTACCGTGATTCCAGTGACCGTCTGATTGCGACGACGAAGACACCGAAGCTGGAACTGGGACAGATTGCAAAGTTAAAGGTTTCGGAAGTTGGTAAAATCGGTGCATTTTTAGACTGGGGACTGGAAAAGGATTTGTTCCTTCCATTTAAAGAGCAGACAACGCATGTGGAAAAAGGTGATACCTGTCTGGTGGCACTTTATATTGATAAAAGCAATCGTCTGGCAGCAACCATGCGCGTATATGATTATTTAAGCTGTGACAGTCCATATGTAAAAGACAGCGCCGTACAGGGAACGGTGATTGAAATGAACCCGGATTATGGCGTATATGTGGCAGTAGATGACCGTTATTTTGGCATGATTCCGAAAAATGAGGTATTTGGAAAGCTTCAGATAGGTGATACAATTCACGGCAGGGTATCCAAAGTGCGTGATGACCATAAACTGTCAATCAGTCTGAAACAAAAAGCCTATATACAAATGGATGAAGATTCCAGTATAATATATCATGCAATGGAAAAAAGAGGCGGAAGTCTTCCTTTTACGGATAAAGCAGCACCTGAGATTATCAAAGCCGAATTTGATATGAGTAAGAATGCATTTAAACGTGCAGTCGGGCGGCTGTTAAAAGAAGGAAAAATTGAAATTGCAGAAAGCTGTATCAAGCTGAAAAAGTAAAAAGGAGAAAAAGTAGTGTGAAAAATAACGCTGATGCGCTTATTTTTCACACAGCTATTTGTTTCGGAGCGAAAACAAATAGCCATGATTGCAGATGAGAAATCGCCTGCGCGAATTTCTCATCGCATCTTCGCGACAAGTCGCTCAGAAAAGGAGATTATTATGCAGAAAGTTATCAGTACAAAGAGAGCACCGGGGGCGATTGGACCTTACTCACAGGCAATTGAAATTAATAATATGGTATTTACATCAGGTGTCATTCCTGTAAATCCTGCAACCGGTGAAATTGCAGAGGGTGTGGAAGCACAGGCAGAGCAGGCATTTGAAAATCTTTGCCATCTGGTAGAAGATTCAGGCTCTAAGGTGGAAAATATTGTAAAGACAACCGTATTTATCAAGGAAATGAACGATTTTGGCAAAATCAATGAAATTTATAAGAAATATTTCAAAGAACCGTTTCCGGCACGTTCCTGTGTAGAAGTTGCAAGACTGCCAAAGGACGTTTTACTTGAAGTTGAAGCAATTGCATGGAAGTAATCTATGTGTAAACGAATTAACAGATTTATTCCGGTTCTTTTTATAAGCTACATTCTACTGTCCATTCTTGCAGGGGCGGTCATTGGAGTGATGGACATTAATATGCCGCTTTGGGGTAGTTATCTGCTCAGTCAGGCAATTGTACTGCTTCCGGCATTGATTTATGTGGCAATACATAAGATTAATATTATTGCGTGTATGCCGTACCGCAGACTGCGGATATCGGACGGGCTGTTAAGCCTGTTGTTTGGCTATGCACTTGTTCCGACGATGCTGTTTGTCAGCAATTTAACAAGTCTGTTTTCAACAAACTACGTGCAGGATTCCGTGCAGGAGCTGATTGCATATCCATTTGTTGTGCAGCTTCTGATTATTGCAGTACTGCCTGCGTGTGTGGAAGAATTTGTTTTCCGTGGACTGATTTATCATTCTTACAGAAAAAACGGCATCTTAGGGGCGGCAGTTCTTAGCGGACTGGTCTTCGGACTGATGCATTTGAATATCAATCAGTTAAGCTATGCATTGTTAATGGGGATTGTATTTGCACTGCTTGTTGAAGCGACAGGCTCTATGTATTCATCGATGCTGGCGCATTTTGCAGCGAATTCATATTCAATCATTATGATGCAGCTGGTGTCAATGACATCAGGCGGCAGTGAACTGCTTGAACAGAGTGCGCAAGCAGCGGAAAGTTCAATGAACAGTGTGCCGGTGATTATTGCACAGGTTGTGATGCTTGGGCTTGTGGCGGCAGGTTTTTTAGGAATTGCCTATCTACTGTTTAAAAAGATTGCAGTCAGAAACGGACGATGGGAGTATCTGAAAGAACAGCTGCATAAGGGCTTTAAACCGCAAAACGGCGAGCGTTTTTTAACACCACCACTGATTGCAACGATTGCGGCGGCAGTGGTATACATGCTGTATACGGAATTTATGTAAAGGCTGCTGAGGCAGTAGGCTTTTAAATACATTTCATTGATTGCTGCTGAAGCGGAATTATTTTAATAAATGTTTTTGATAAAAATATTTTAGAGGACAGTATTGTGCCGGAAATGGCATAATATTGTCCTTTTCTGCGAAAAAGTAAATGGAAAACAAAGTGAATGGAATCAATGAAGTCGCGGATTTCTGCACATGAAAATGTTTTGGAATGAGGATATGAAAAATGAATGGAGTGAAAACCTTTGTAACATTTGTAAAAAAAGAAACGGCTTTCTGCATTGCGGGTCTGCTGGCTGTGGTGAGTATGTTTTTTACGCCCCCGTCAGCAGACTATTTTTATTATATTGATTACCGCGTGCTGTCACTGCTTTTCTGTTTTATGGCAGTAGTTGCGGGCTTTCGCAGTGTGGGACTATTTGAATGGCTTATCAAAAAAATGCTGTGCTATGTAAAGAATGCAAGACAACTGGAGCTGGTACTGGTACTCAGCTGCTTTTTTGCGAGTATGTGGATTACAAATGATGTCGCCCTGCTGACCTTTGTACCGTTTGCAGTGGCAGTGTTGCAGGCGACAGGCTTGTCCGAAAATCTGATATTTGTCATTGTTATGCAGACTATTGCGGCGAATCTCGGCAGTATGTGTACGCCAATCGGAAATCCACAGAATCTCTATCTTTATTCGCTGTCGGGCAGTCCGGTTACAGCGTTTTTAAAGCTGATGCTTCCTGTGACGGCGGTGTCACTGGGATTACTGCTTCTGACATCACTCTGTATTCCGAAAAAGGAAATTAAGGTGCAGGCGGAGAGCACTGTTTTGGAACAGGGAGCGGCAGACAGGGGCATATCAGACAGAAAGGCAGCAGACAGAGGGCTGTCAGACAGAAAGATGTCAGGTGCGGAAGTATCGGATAAAGAGGAAATGGTCCGGGAAAATGCAAAAGATGAGAAAGTACGGCTGTGTGGATATTTGTTATTGTTTTTCCTGTGTATTCTGACAGTGCTTCATGTACTGGATTACAGAATGTTACTGGCTATTGTTATCGGTGTCCTTTTTGTATTGGACAGACAGTTGTTCACAAAGCCGGATTATATGCTGTTGATAACATTTGTGGCATTTTTTATTCTTGTGGGTAACATTAAAAATATGGACGGCTTCAGTGCTTTTTTAAAGACACATGTGGGCGGACACGAACTGGCAGCATCAATTTTTGCAAGCCAGATAATCAGTAATGTACCGGCGGCGGTGCTGCTGTCGGGCTTTACGGAAAATATCAATGCGCTGATTCTCGGCACGAATATCGGCGGACTGGGAACACTGATTGCATCAATGGCAAGTCTGATTTCTTATAAGCAGTATGCGCTTATGCCACAAAGTGAAAAAGGAAAGTATATGTTGGTATTTACCGGCTGGAATGTTGTATTTCTTGTAATTTTGTGGATTGTGGCGGCTGTATTTTATTAAAGAGAAAAAAACGAAAATTGAAGTGCAAAACACAAACCGGAATCCGCAGGAAAAGCAGGAATGCCGGGACAGAGCGAGAGTGGGAGATACATAAAGGAAATGCATAAGTTAAAAAGAATATAAAAGTTTCTGAACCTTACATCAAAGTAAGGTTTAGAAACTAAATAAAAAAGGAGTTGTATATGAATTACTTCATAACAGCTCCTTTTTTATAAGAAAATGAGAAAGGAAAAAATAATAAGAAAAACTAAACGTAGTAATCTATATTCTGTCCAAGATAAGGAGTAACGGAAGATTCCATAATCTTTACCATTCCATCGCCCATATCTTCGACGGTATCTAACGATTTACTAAGCATCGCAACACTGACATCGTTCAAAATGTTCTGTGTGCTCATTGCTGTTGATAAAGAAGCTATATCCATATTGCACCTCTTTCAAATATCTTATCAACTGTTTGTATCTTATGTATGTATTATAATACAAGGATTTGGGAAATGCAACACTTTTTTACAAAAAAATGAAGAAAAAAGAGAAAAAATGTCACATTTTATACAAAGGGACAGGCAAAAATAGTTCGTTCTGCTCAACGTGTTACTTAACTTCGCCGAACGAACTATTTTCGCCAGAGTAGGGTGGCAGCCCGGAGGGATTTTTTTTAGTGTTACTTAACTTCGATCCAGCACATTTGCTGGACTGTGGCGATGCCGAACGAACTATTTTCGCCGGAGTAGGGTGGAAGCCCGGAGGGATTTTTTTTAGTGTTACTTAACTTCGATCCAGCACATTTGCTGGACTGTGGCGATGCCGAACGAACTATTTTCGCCGGAGTAGGGTGGAAGCCCGGAGGGATTTTATCATAGTGTTACTTGACTTTGGTCTGGCACCTTTGTTGGATGGTGGAGGAAAACTTCGCCGAATGAACTATTTTCGCCGGTTAGTATAGTCCGCACATTTTCCGGGCATACTGTGGGAAAAGTAAGGAAAGCGGAGTGTGGGATGAAGCGGTATTTGTATTTGGCGGCAGGGACATTTTTGATGGCGGCAGCATATAAGAGCATTTATCAGTCGGTGGGTATGGTGACCGGCGGATTTTCGGGAATCGGAGTCATTGTAAACCGTGTAACAGGTGGTGTATGGGCGGGCGGCGTGCCACTGTGGATTACCAATGTTACATTAAATGTGCCATTGTTTATTGCTGCATTTTATATAGAAGGAAAAGAATTTATAAAAAACACTGTTACCGGGGCGGTACTACTTACACTGTACCTGGCGGTGCTTCCGGCAGTTCCCGTAGATGCAGCGGATTATCTGCTGGCGGCAGTGTATGGCGGGGCAGCCTGCGGAGCCGGTATCGGACTGGTGTTAAAATCCGGATTTACAACCGGCGGAACGGATATGCTGGGGGTATTGCTGCACCGGTTTTTCCGCCAGTATGCACTGGCAAGTATTATTCAGGTGCTGGACATGGCGGTTATTATTGCTGGTGTGCTGGTATTCGGAATGAGTGTCAGTCTGTATGCCATTATTGCCGTTTATGTCACGGCGCTGGTGACAGATACGGTGCTGGAAGGCACGAAGCAGGCAAGGGCAGTGTGGATTATTTCCGATAAAAATGAGCAGATTGCACCGGTGGTTATGGAAAAAATGCACCGTGGCATTACACGGTTTCCTGCAAGCGGGGTCTATACGCAGCAGGAAAAAAGTGTGCTGCTGTGCGTGGTTTCAATCAAACAGATACCGTATCTGAAAGAAATCGTAATGGAAATAGACGAAAACAGCTTTTTAATTGTTGGTGATGTTCGTGAAGTAATGGGGAATGGTTTTGTACAAAAGTTACAGTAAATCAGTGTCTATAGTAAATTTGACGAAAATATCCGCAGATATTTGTTGAAATACAATATGGTAATTATCGGCTGATTATTGTATTATTTATTACAACAACAGACGCGGGCAAGATGCGAAAGCGAAAGGCGTCATTTATTTAGGAGGATATTTTAAAATGGCAAGTTTATCACTTAAAAATGTTTGTAAAGTATATCCGAACGGTTTTGTTGCCGTAAAGGATTTTAATCTTGAAATCGCTGATAAGGAATTCATCATCTTCGTAGGACCTTCAGGTTGTGGTAAGTCTACAACTCTTCGTATGATCGCTGGTCTTGAAGAAATCAGTTCAGGTGAATTATGGATTGGTGATAAGTTAGTAAATGATGTAGAACCTAAGGATAGAGATATCGCGATGGTATTCCAGAACTATGCTCTTTATCCACATATGACAGTATATGATAACATGGCATTCGGTCTGAAGTTAAGAAAAGTACCAAAGGCTGATATCGATAAGGCTGTTCATGAAGCTGCTAAGATTCTTGATATTGAACATTTACTTGATCGTAAGCCAAAGGCTCTTTCAGGTGGTCAGAGACAGCGTGTTGCCATGGGTCGTGCAATCGTTCGTAGCCCTAAGGTATTCCTTATGGATGAACCTCTTTCAAACCTTGATGCAAAGTTAAGAGTTCAGATGCGTGTCGAAATCTCTAAGCTTCATCAGAGACTTGAAACAACAATCATCTATGTAACACATGACCAGACAGAAGCTATGACACTTGGTACAAGAATCGTTGTATTAAAGGATGGTATCATCCAGCAGGTAGATACACCAAGCAACCTTTACAACACACCAAACAACCTTTTCGTTGCTGGTTTCATCGGATCACCTCAGATGAACTTAATTGATGCTGAAGTTGTTCAGAGCGGTTCACAGGTAACATTAAAGATGAGCGATACAGTATCTATTACACTTCCGGCTGAAAAGAGTGAAAAGCTTAAGAGTTATGTTGGTAAGACTGTAGTAGTTGGTATCCGTCCAGAAGATATCAAGGATGATGAAGAGTTTGTTGCAGCTCATGCTGATCATACATTTGAAGCTCAGGTTAAGGTATATGAACTTCTCGGTGCAGAAGTTAACCTTCACTATGATATTGCACAGACAACATGTACAGCAAAGGTTAATCCTCGTACAACAGCTCGTCCTGGTGATACAGTTAAGTTTGCGATGGATATTGCAAGACTTCACGTATTCGATAAGGAAACAGAACAGGTTATCACTCACTAATTTGAATAAGTTATGTGATATGAAATCTGTAGAAATGGTTCCAAGAATCGTAATGTAAATCTAAAATTCATGAAATTTTTGAGGAAATGTATAGAAATTGTGCATTTCCTCTTTTTTTTTTTGGCAAATTGCATTACAATAGTAGAAGGACTAGCTAAAATCAAAGGAAAGGAAGTTTGGGATGATATCGAATCAGATTTTACAAACGACAGTTGATGGATTGAAGGCTATATCAAGAGTTGATTTCTGTGTAATAGATGCTGACGGTAAAGTGGCTGCGAAAACATTTGAGGATGCGCAAAACTGCATTGCAGATGCGATTGCATTTATGGACTCTCCGGCAGAAAGCCAGGTAGTGAATGGATATCAGTTTTTCAAGGTATTAGATGACCAGAATTTAGAATATATTCTTTTGGCAAAAGGAACAAGCGACGATGTGTATATGCTCGGAAAGCTTGCAGCATTTCAGATTCAGAATCTGTTTGTGGCATATAAGGAGCGGTTTGACAAAGATAATTTCATTAAGAATTTATTGCTGGATAACCTGCTGAGGGTAGATATGTATACAAGAGCTGAAAAGCTTCACATTGAAACGGATGTGAAACGTGTCGTATATATTATTGAAACAAAACATGAAAAGGATACGAGTGCGCTGGAAACAGTGCGTACATTGTTTGCGGGAAAAGTGCGTGACTTTATCACGGCGGTCGATGAGAAAAATATCATTCTCGTAAAGGAAGTCAAAGGTACGGAAACTTACGATGAGCTGGATAAGACCGCAGAGGTTATTATTGATATGCTCAATACGGAAGCGATGAGTGCTGCACATATTGCATACGGTACGATAGTCAATGATATTCGTGAAGTTTCGCGTTCTTATAAGGAAGCGAAGATGGCACTGGATGTCGGAAAGATTTTCTACAGCGACAAGAATGTGGTGGCATACAACCGCCTTGGAATCGGACGCCTGATTTATCAGCTGCCGATGCCGCTGTGCCAGATGTTTATTAAGGAAATTTTTGATGGCAAATCGCCGGATGAATTTGACGAAGAAACACTGTCAACCATCAATAAGTTTTTTGAAAACAGCCTGAATGTTTCAGAAACGTCCAGACAGCTTTATATCCACCGGAATACACTGGTGTATCGTCTGGATAAGCTGCAAAAGAGTACAGGACTGGATCTGCGTATATTTGATGATGCGATTACATTTAAAATTGCGCTGATGGTTGTAAAATATATGAAGTATATGGAAAGTATTGATACATTTTAATGGAGGAGATTACGGATGATAATCTTAGAGGATGTTACAAAGACGTATTCTTCTGGTGTCCCGGCGTTGAACGGGATTAATCTGCATGTCCAGAAGGGTGAGTTTGTATTTATAGTAGGTAAGAGTGGTTCTGGTAAGTCTACACTCATTAAGCTGTTGTTAAAGGAATTAGACCCGACAACAGGAAAGATTTATGTTAATAAAAAATATCTGAATAAAATTACAAGAAAGAAGCTGCCTTATTTAAGAAGGGATATCGGTGTTGTTTTTCAGGATTTCCGTCTGTTACCGGACAGAAATGTATTTGAAAATATTGCATTTGCACAGCAGGTCATTGAAGCACCGACAAGACAGGTTAAAAGCCGTGTATTGTCCATGCTTTCCATGGTTGGTCTGCTGGACAAGTATAAGGCATATCCGAATGAATTATCCGGTGGTGAACAGCAGAGAGTTGCGATTGCCAGAGCGTTAGTGAATCGTCCGGCAATTTTACTGTGCGATGAACCGACCGGTAATCTGGATCCTGCCAATTCGGCCGAAATCATGAAGATTTTAAATCAGGCAAATAAGCAGGGAACAACGGTGCTTGTAGTAACACACAATATGGAAATTGTACAGCAGATGAAAAAGAGAACAATTACCATGAGTGAAGGTAAAATAATCAGCGATTTGGAAAAAGGTGGATATTTCTATGAAGATTAGGTCAATATTTTATCATTTGAAACAGGGTTTCAAAAATATTTATAGAAACAGGCTGTTTTCCCTGGCTTCAATTGCCACCATTGCAGCATGTGTATTTTTGTTTGGCGTTTTTTATTCTATTATGATGAATTTTGAGTATATGGTAAAGAAGGCTGAAAATGAAGTCTGTGTTACGGTGTTCTTTGATGAAGGACTTTCGGATACAGAGATTAAGAAGCTGGGTGATACAATCAGCAACCGTGTAGAGGTTTCAAGCGTTCATTATACATCGGCTGAAGAAGCATGGAATAACTTTAAGTCAGAATATTTTGCAGCATATCCGGATCTTGCGGAAGGCTTTAAGGATAATCCGCTGATTAATTCGGCATCCTATGAAGTTTATTTAAGTGATGCGGGAATGCAGGGAACGCTGGTTACATATCTTGAAAATCTGGACGGCGTGCGTCAGGTCAACCGTTCCGAAGCAACAGCGAGCGGTCTGTCAAGTGCGGCAAAGCTGGTTGGATATGTGGCAATTGCAGTGATTATAATTCTGCTCGCAGTTTCCATCTTCCTGATTACCAATACGATTGTCATTGGTATTACAGTCCGTAAAGAGGAAATTTCGATTATGAAATTTATCGGAGCAACGGATGCGTTTGTTAATGCACCGTTCTTCGTAGAGGGTATTGCAATTGGTATCATCGGTGCGATTATTCCCATTGTGATTTTCCGTTATATGTATCAGAATGTTATTGCATATGTTTTGAATAAATTCTCAATTTTGAATAATATTCTGGCATTTCTCCCGGTATCAGAAGTATTCCGGATTCTTACACCGGTTGCAATCGCGCTGGGTATTGGAATTGGTGCACTGGGCAGTTTCTTTGCTGTACGGAAGCACGCAAACGTTTAATGAACAACAAGGTGCTGTCGCAGGAAAGCCACGAGATGACTCTTGCGTGGCACCTTTCGTTTTTGGGGCGAAACATATACCCGGATGGGCATAGTCGCTTAAGAATGGAGGAAAGTATGGCACATAGGCGAATAAAAAGAGGGATTTCCGTAGTTCTTATTCTGTTTATGCTGGTCATTTATGTCAATGCGCCGTTTGGAAATGGAATCCGCGCATTTGGGGATACAGTAACAGATTTGAATCAGGCAAAAGATAAGCAGGACCAGTTAAGCAGTCAGTATGAAGATACGAAAAAACAGCTGGAACAGCTCCAACAGGAATCTGCGGATACGAAAAGTTATATCGAACAGCTGGACGGAAAAATGTCAACGCTGGATAGCAGTCTGCAGTCACTGAATACGCAGATTGAGGATATGCAGAATCAGATAGAAGAAGCCAGGGTCAATTTGGAACAGGCTGAAATTGATGCAGATGTGCAGTATGATTCGATGAAATTAAGAATCCAGTTTATGTATGAGAGAAATGAAGATACATATCTGGACATTTTGCTGTCTTCATCGAGTCTTGCGGATTTGTTAAATAAAGCGGATTATATTACAAAAATTTCAGAGTATGACAGACAGAAGCTTCAGGAGTATGAAGAAACGATTCAGTATATTGAGCAGACAAAACAGAATTTGGAAAGCGATTATGCGGAACTGGATACGATGAAGATTTCACTTGAAGATCAGAAGTCAGCGCTGGCTCTGGTACAGCAGGCAAAGGAACAGGAACTTGCGGCGCTGTCAACACAGACGACACAGACAGCATCGACAAAGGCGCAGCTTGAAAAAGAGATGCAGGAGCAGGAGAATGAAATCTTAAATCTTGTAGCGAAGAAGCAGCAGGAAGATGCGGCAGCAAAAAAAGCCGAGAAAGAAAAGAAGAATCAAAACAGCAGCTCGGGACAGAATAGCAATAGTAACAGTAATAGCAGCAGTAACAGCGGAAATAGTTCAACACCGTCAAGCAGTGGATTTATCTGGCCAACGGTTTCAAAGCGTATTACATCGCCGTTTGGTGATACGGAGGATCGAAGTTCGCCGCATAAGGGACTGGATATCGGTGCAGTCAGTGTTGGTGTTGCCGGTGATCCGATTTATGCTTCAGCATCAGGAACTGTTATTATTGCAAAATATAGTGCAACTGCGGGCAATTATATTACGATTGACCATGGAAACGGATTCAGTACGGTTTATATGCATTGTTCGGCTTTGAAGGTTTCGGTCGGTGATACCGTAACGCAGGGACAGACCATTGGATTGATGGGAACAACAGGAAATTCATATGGTGTCCATCTGCATTTTGCAATGATTAAGAATGGAACGTATGTGAATCCACAGTCGTATTTGTAAAGGAAATTACTTATAAAGAACGGCATAGGTGAAGATATATAGCTGCAGAACAGCATATTTATAAGGAAGGAAGCCGTAAAAACAGCAGGAAGGATTTAGACAGCGCATGAATGAGTTAGAAGAAAATCAGCAGACGGTGAAAAAGAGCGGATTTGGCAGAGGTCTGATATTCGGTGTGATAGCCGGTTTGTCAATTGCCATACTGGCAGGTGTTGTTCTTTTAAACGTTTTTTATCACAAAGGATTTGTCCATATAGGCGTAAATGGTGAAATTTATGTGCAGGATACAGCAACGACAGAAGATGAAGGCATTGGCAGCGAGGTAGAAGCAAAGCTGAATGCAATGGATTCTTTAATGGATTTGTTCTACATGGAAGATGTGGATACGGACACGGCAAAAGAGATGATTTACAAGGCGTATCTGGCATCTTACGGTGATAAATATACGGTTTATTATACACCGGATGAATGTAAGAATCTGTTAGAATCCACAACCGGAAAGTTTGAAGGAATCGGTGCTGTCTGCCGGAAAAATGATGACGGCACGGTTGAAATTATGGATGCATATGAAGATGCACCAGCCTATGCTGCGGGGCTACGCAACGGTGATATCATTACGACAGTCGACGGCACGGATATTACGGGATTGGATTTAACCAGTACGGTGGCGTTGATAAAAGGTGACAAGGGAACCAGTGTCCATTTGGATGCAATCCGTGATGAAACAGCTTTTTCCGTTGATGTGGTGCGGGATGAAATTCATACCCAGACCGTAAAATATGAGATGCGGGAAAATCAGATCGGATATTTGTCAATTTCGGAATTTGACGATGTTACGACGCAGCAGTACAAGGATGCGTTGCAGGCGTTGGAAGATGCAGGCATGCAGGGACTTGTGATTGATTTGCGGGATAATCCGGGTGGTGTGCTGGATACGGTTGTCAAAATGCTGGATTATACACTTCCGGATGGGCTGATTGTGTATACAGAAAACAAAAGCGGTAAAAGGACAGAGTATAAGGGGACAGACGGTCATGAACTGGATATACCGATAGCAGTTTTAGTCAACGGCAACAGTGCCAGTGCTTCGGAAATTTTTGCAGGTGCCATGCAGGATTACGACAAGGGTGAAATTATCGGAACACAGACCTTTGGAAAAGGAATCGTTCAGACGATTAAGCCGTTGACGGACGGAAGTGCCATAAAACTGACAACGGCAAAATATTACACACCAAACGGTCAGAATATCCATGGACAGGGTGTGACACCGGATATTACGGTAGAACAGGGAACAGATGAAAATGAGGACACTCAGTGGAATACAGCGGTTGAATATCTGATGGAGGAAATGCAGAAATAGATATGAATTTTCAACCTGTATAAAATAAATAAAATGAATATATAGTAGATAAAGAATAAGCCCCTTTGGCAGACATGGTAAATTGTACCGGTTCCAAAGGTTAGACGTAAAAATCTAATCTTTTGGAGAGCGGTACAAAGAACCCGGACTGCTGCAGGGGCTTTAATTGTTACAAAAAATCGTCAATGCACAGCGGGCTGCCGAGCGGTTCACGTAAGACCTGAAGACACATATCGCTGCGTGTGCCCTGTGACCATTTGATAAGTGTCATACAACGGTTTTCGATTTCAATCGCAGTAATGCCGGCGGGGGATACACAGCTTCCGGTGTTGCAGTACGGAGAGGTACGGTTTCCGATAACGGGGCGGTGGGTGTGACCGGCAATCAGAATCAGTTCGTGCTGTTTTGCCCATGCGGACAGCTTCTTTTCCGTAGCATTTTTCTTTGTGTGGTTTTTGGCGGCACTGGTCGGATCAGGGATTCCAAGGGATTCCAAAGGACGCCATACATAGCGGACAAGAAACCGTGAAAGCCGCCAGAGGGTGCTGTTTAACAAATCACTTTGATGTCCGTGCAGTAAAAAGAGGTCTTTTCTTTTGGCGCAGTCTTTTAAAATAATTCCAGGATAAAATGTAATTTCGGGAAACAGCGGGATTTCACACTGCTCCTGCCAGCAGAAGCACGAAGAAAAACAACGTCCGCTAAAGTGGGCACTGCGTTTGGTAATATCGTGGTTACCGTAGACGGCGTAAAACCGGTGTTTCGCATAAAAGCGGGAGAGCAGTTCAAAACTTTGGGCATGCATTTCGCGAATCGGGCACATGGAACGGTTTTCCCAAAGTTCATCGCCGTCACCCAGTTCAATATAAGTAAAGCCGTGGGAAAAGTAGTATTTTAAGGCAGCAAGATAGAGATATTCATTTTTCAGGAAATTATCATTGCTTCTGCCTGTTCCGCGGTGGCAGTCACTAAACAGTACATATTTTGATGAAGGATTTAAGGGCAGACAGAGAGCGTTTTCATAGGCATTTGTAATACGTGAATTGGCACTCATAGACAGGTCACCTCCGGCATCGGTGGAATTTCTGCGTTTTGTGGCGTTTCATCCGCAGCAGGCGGCGGAAGGCAAACGGCAGATAAAAGTACAGATATAGAATCTGTTCATAACAGTCGGCAAAAGGTCGTGTGATTTTATTAAAAATACGACAATAAATGCGGTTTACGCGCTGTGCCATGCACGTAACAAACGGACGCTTACAGCGAGGCTGGAAGCTGTGTGGTATGCCGAAGGTAAAGGCAACGGAAGCACTGCACAGTTCAATATCGTAAGGGCAGTATCCTTTGGCAATCAGTGCATCGGTAAAGCTGTCCGCCATTTCACGGTCTAAAAAGGTGATGGAAATGCGCAGTGACAAATCCTGCGGATAGGCAAAAAATCCCGGACGGAAGCCCGTCAGCCACCAGTGGGTCTGCCCGATGCAAAACAGTGGTCTGCCTTGATAAAAAAGCTGCATGGACAGCGGCAGCATGAGGGAATTGGAAATGCTTTCAAAGCGGGCATTGGTAAGCCGGTCCGGTGACAAAATTGTATCGGCACGGTAGATGCCGATTTCGGCGCCGCAGCTGATACCGTACTGACCTTTCCAGAATTCAATCAGCCATGTTTTGTTATCATAGTCAAAATAAACCGGTTCGCAGTCAAATACCATTTTAAAATGTGGTGCAGAGTAGTCAAAAAGGCGTGTATAGCCAAAGGTGCGCTGCCACGAATCAATATCGGATGTGATAATATTCTGCTGTGGGCAGGAGAGAAATCCAAACGGCTGCATCAGTTCGTCAAGCAGCTTTTTCTGTGCACAGGGGCTTATATTGCGGATTTTTTGGATAATCCGTTTTCTGCGCCGGTGAAAAAAGACCGCAAAAAAAATGCATATCAGGATAAAAATGCCGAAGAAAATGTACATAGGAAAATCCTTGAGCTTGTTTTTATTATGATATGCGGGCGGAGATGAAATGTGTGCCGAAAGAAACCGGGATAAAATGAAGATGAAGCGGATTCGTATAAAGTGTGGCCTATGTTGAAATAATTAAATGAAGTACATTTATAATAGAAAGAAAATAAAAATAGAACAAATGTTTGAAAATGCTGTACATTAAAAAATGGGTGTGGTATAATCCAGTTAGAAAAGAAGCCGCAGTGTTGAAAGTAGAGGATAGAGGTTATGGAGCGTTTTAAATTAGTATCAGAATATCAGCCGACCGGCGACCAGCCGCAGGCAATCGAGAAACTGGCGAAGGGTTTTGAGGAGGGAAACCAGTTTGAAACACTGGTAGGTGTTACCGGTTCGGGCAAGACATTTACAATGGCAAATATTATTGAGCGGGTGCAGAAGCCGACACTCATTATTTCGCATAATAAGACGCTGGCGGCACAGTTGTACGGGGAGATGAAGGAGTTTTTCCCGGAAAATGCAGTAGAGTACTTTGTTTCCTATTACGACTACTATCAGCCGGAAGCTTATGTGCCGTCCAGTGATACGTATATTGCAAAGGATTCGGCAATTAATGATGAGATTGATAAACTGCGCCATTCGGCAACTGCTGCACTGTCAGAGCGGCGGGATGTGATTATTGTAGCTTCGGTTTCGTGCATTTACGGTTTAGGTGCGCCGGTGGATTATCAGAACATGGTGATTTCGTTAAGACCGGGCATGGAAAAGGATAGGGACGACGTAATCCGCAAGCTGATTGATATTCAGTATGTCAGAAGCGATACGGATTTTAAGCGTGGTACATTCCGTGTGTGCGGGGACGTTTTGGAGGTGTATCCGTCTGCATCCAGCGGCGACGCGGTCCGTGTGGAGTTTTTCGGGGATGAAGTAGACCGGATTGCACAGATTGATTCACTGACAGGTGAGGTCAAGCTGGAATTAGACCATATTGCCATTTTCCCAAACTCCCATTATGTTGTTGAGAAAGAAAAAATGGAACAGGCGATTGTGAATATCAAAGCGGAGTTAGAGGAGCGTGTAAAGTTCTTTAAAAGTGAAGATAAGCTGATTGAGGCACAGCGGATTGCGGAACGGACGAATTTTGATATTGAGATGATGCAGGAAACGGGATTTTGTTCGGGTATTGAGAATTATTCCAGACATCTTGCGGGACTTCCGGCAGGGGTGCCGCCGTATACACTGATGGACTACTTCCCGGATGATTTTTTAATTATTGTCGATGAGTCGCATATCACGATTCCACAGATACGCGGCATGTATGCAGGCGACCAGTCCAGAAAGTCGACACTGGTGGATTACGGCTTCCGTCTACCGTCTGCGAAGGATAACAGACCGTTGAATTTTACAGAATTTGAAAATAAGATTTCGCAGATGCTGTTTGTATCGGCAACACCGGCAGCATACGAGCGGGACCACGAACTGCTGTCTGCCGAGCAGATTATCCGCCCGACAGGTCTGTTAGACCCGGAAATCAGCGTGCGTCCGATTGACGGACAGATTGACGATCTGGTATCGGAGATTCACAAAGAAACTGAAAAACATAACAAGATTCTTGTGACAACACTGACAAAGCGCATGGCAGAGGATTTAACGGATTATCTGAAAGAACTGGGAATCCGTGTAAAATATCTGCATGCGGATATTGATACACTGGAGCGACAGCGCATTATCCGCGATATGCGCCTGAATGCGTTTGATGTGCTGGTCGGCATTAACCTTTTAAGAGAAGGTCTGGATATTCCGGAAATTTCGCTGGTTGCCATTCTTGATGCGGATAAGGAAGGCTTTTTAAGAACGGAAACCTCACTGGTACAGACGATTGGACGAGCCGCACGAAACAGCGAAGGACACGTTATCATGTATGCGGATAAGATTACGGAGTCTATGGAAAAGGCAATCGGGGAAACAGAGCGCCGCAGAAAGATTCAGCAGGCATATAATGAAGAACACGGGATTACGCCGCAGACAATCCGCAAAGCAGTGCGTGATTTAATCAGTATTTCAAGAGCGGCAGAGGCAGATGACAGACCGTCCGACACGTTAAAGAAGGATTATGAATCCATGAGTGTCAAGGAACTGGAAAAGGTAAAGAAAGAAATTGAAAAGAATATGCATAAGGCGGCGGCAGAATTAAACTTCGAGGAAGCTGCGGCCCTGCGTGATAAGATGATAGAGATTAACCAGTATCTTTATGAAAACAAGTAAATGATAGTAAAAAAATGAAAAAACATTGTCATAAAATGGAGGGAACAATGGAAAAGGGAAAATTCAGGCAGTTTATTAAAATACGCGGTGCGAATGAACACAATCTGAATAATATTTCGGTCGATATTCCAAGAAACGAGCTGGTTGTGCTTACAGGGCTGTCCGGTTCGGGAAAGTCTTCATTGGCATTCGATACCATTTATGCGGAAGGTCAGCGAAGATATATGGAATCCCTGTCTTCTTATGCAAGACAGTTCCTCGGACAGATGGAAAAACCAAATGTAGAGAGTATTGAAGGCTTATCTCCGGCGATTTCCATTGACCAGAAATCTACGAACCGCAATCCGCGTTCAACGGTCGGTACGGTGACGGAAATTTACGATTATTTCCGACTGCTGTATGCAAGAGTCGGCATTCCGCATTGTCCGAAGTGTGGCAGGGAGATTAAGAAACAGACGGTTGACCAGATGGTAGATGTGATTATGCAGTTACCGGAACGGACGAAAATCCAGCTTCTGGCGCCGGTTGTCCGCGGACGAAAGGGTGAACATGTCAAGTTGTTTGAACAGGCTAAAAAGAGCGGTTATGTCCGTGTAATTGCAGACGGCAATATGTATGAACTGACCGATGAGATTAAGCTGGAAAAGAATAAAAAGCACAATATTGAAATTGTAGTGGACCGCTTATCCGTGCGGGAAGGAATCCAGAAGCGTCTGACCGATTCAATTGAAACCACACTGAAACTGGCAGACGGCCTGATGACAGTGGATGTCATTGGCGGTGAGCAGATGCATTTCAGCCAGAGCTTTGCCTGCCCGGATTGTGAAATCAGTATTGAAGAAATCGAACCGAGAAGCTTCTCATTTAACAATCCGTTCGGTGCGTGTCCGGAGTGTTTCGGACTGGGCTATAAAATGGAATTTGATGTCGGACTGATGATACCGGATGAGCGGTTAAGCATTGATGAAGGTGCGATTGTGGCAATGGGCTGGCAGTCGGTGACGGACGAGGGCAGTTTTACAAGAGCGATTATGAAAGCACTTGCGGAAGAATATCATTTCAGCCTTTCTACACCGTTTCAGGATTATCCGCAGGAAATCCGCGATATTATTATTCACGGAACAAACGGACATTCCGTAAAGGTGCATTACCGCGGACAGCGCGGCGAAGGTGTGTACGATATAGCATTTGAGGGCTTAATCCGCAATATGCAGAAGCGTTACCGTGAAACCGGTTCGGATACAATGAAACAGCAGTATGAAGAATTTATGCAGATTACACCGTGTAAGGCATGTAAGGGTCAGCGTTTAAAGCCGTCTTCCCTTGCCGTGACTGTTGCGGATAAAAATATTTATGAGATTACCAATCTTTCGATTGTTAAATTGCAGGAGTTTTTACAGAATATGCAGCTTTCGGAAAGACAGCTTGCAATCGGCAGTCAGATTTTAAAGGAAATTAAAGCACGAATCCAGTTCTTAATGGATGTCGGACTGGATTATCTGGCACTGTCCCGTGCAACAGCGACCCTGTCGGGTGGAGAAGCGCAGAGAATCCGTCTGGCAACACAGATTGGTTCGGGACTGGTAGGTGTTGCGTATATTTTAGACGAGCCGAGTATCGGACTGCACCAGCGTGACAATGATAAGCTGTTAAAGACACTCCTGCATTTGCGTGATCTGGGAAATTCCGTGCTGGTGGTGGAACATGATGAAGATACGATGCGTGCCGCCGATTATATTGTGGATATCGGTCCGGGTGCCGGTAAGAATGGTGGAAATGTCGTGGCAGTCGGAACGGCTGAGGATATTATGCGCTGTAAGGAATCGGTGACAGGTGCGTATTTAAGCGGTAGAATTAAGATTCCTGTACCGAAGGAGCGCAAAAAGCCGACAGGCTGGATTACGGTCAAGGGCGCAAGAGAAAACAATCTCAAAAATGTAGACGTGGATATTCCGTTGGGTGTGCTGACCTGCGTAACCGGTGTTTCCGGTTCGGGAAAGAGTTCACTGGTCAACGAGATATTGTATAAGCACCTTGCAAAGTCTTTAAACCGTGCAAGATGTATTGCAGGAAAGCATGACGACATTGTCGGAATTGAGCAGTTGGACAAGGTCATTGATATTGACCAGTCACCAATCGGACGGACACCGCGTTCTAATCCGGCAACATATACCGGGGTATTCGATATGATTCGTGATTTGTTTGCGGCAACAACCGATGCTAAGGAACGCGGATACAAAAAAGGACGTTTCAGCTTTAATGTTAAGGGCGGACGCTGCGAAGCCTGCTCCGGTGACGGTATTATTAAAATTGAAATGCACTTCCTGCCGGACGTTTATGTGCCTTGCGAAGTCTGCGACGGCAAGCGTTACAACAGGGAAACGCTGGAGGTTAAGTACAAGGGCAAGAACATTTACGATGTACTGGATATGACGGTGGAAGAAGCCGTTACCTTCTTTGACAATGTGCCGAGTATCCGCCGTAAAATCGAAACACTCAATGATGTCGGACTGTCTTATGTCAAACTGGGACAGCCGTCTACAGAGCTTTCCGGCGGTGAAGCACAGCGTATCAAGCTGGCAACGGAGCTTTCAAAGCGAAGCACGGGAAAGACGATTTATATTTTGGACGAGCCGACAACGGGACTGCATTTTGCCGATGTGCATAAGCTGGTTGACATTTTGCATAAGCTGACGGAAGGCGGCAATACAGTGGTGGTAATCGAGCATAATCTTGATGTGATTAAGACGGCTGATTATATCATTGATATGGGACCGGAAGGCGGCGACCGCGGCGGCACAGTGATTGCCAAGGGTACACCGGAGGAAGTTGCAAAGGTCAAGAAGTCCTATACCGGGCAGTATGTGAAGAAGTATCTGGAGACGGAGTAGTTCGGGAATGAAAAGTAGTGTGGCGATACAGCCGATTGAGAAAGAGTGGAAAGACAGATGATTCGCGGAGTAATATTTGATATGGACGGTGTGATGATTGATTCGGAGCGCCAGTCTAACGAAGGGTGGCTTTGGGCGGCAGAACAGCTTGGCGTTGAAATGCCGATGTGGCTGATTGACAGCTTTAAGGGCGCACCCAACACATTGAGCTGTCAGTTTTTTGACAATTATTACCATGGCAAAATTGACTATTGGGAAGCACGAAAACTCAGAACGGAGCATATTTATAAAATTCGGGAAAAAGAAGGTTTGCCGATAAAAAAGGGACTGTTTGAATTGTTGGATTATATCCGTGAAAACGGAATAAAGTGTGCAGTTGCAACGTCTACCCGCAGGGAAAGTGCTGAAAAGACCCTGCATACGATTGGTGCATGGGAATATCTGGACAATGTGGTTTATGGGGACAGCGTGGAACACGGCAAACCCGAACCGGATATTTTTCTGGCGGCGGCAGATAGAATTGGTGTGCCGCCACAGGAGTGTATTGTCATTGAAGACAGCATTAACGGCATTAAGGCGGGACATGCCGCAGGCATGAAAGTCGTGCATGTGCCGGATACGATTCAGATTGATGATACAATTCGTGCGCTGACTTACTGCGTGTGTGAGCATTTAGGCGAGGTGCCGGACGTGATTGAAAAATTAAATGCGCAGGTGTAGATTTGCCGGGAGTTGACAAAGAGGATTACAAAATGACTTTTTAAAAATCAGATTTTAAAAGTGAAGTAAAACAGGCAGAATAAGGCAGAATTGGCGGTTGCCAAGTATGGATTTGTTTTGTATAATGAAATAATACAATGAGCAGCAAAAGTAAAAGTTTCTGTTAATTAGGAAATGATTGCGCAATAAGAAGGAGGAAAACAGTGAACAGCGAATTAGTGTTGGTTCTTGATTTTGGCGGTCAGTACAATCAGTTGATTGCAAGACGTGTCAGAGAATGTAATGTATATGCAGAAGTGATTCCATACACAACAAGTCTGGAAGACATTAAAGCTAAAAATCCAAAGGGTATTATTTTTACCGGTGGTCCAAACAGTGTTTATAAGGAGGATTCACCGTCTTATGATAAATCAATTTTTGAAATTGGTGTGCCGATTCTCGGAATCTGTTACGGTTCACAGCTTATGGCATATAAGCTGGGTGGAGAAGTTGCGACAGCACCGGTCAGCGAGTACGGAAAGACAGATGTTGAAGTAGATACGTCTTCCCTGCTTTTTGAAGGAGTGTCTGCAACGACAACAACATGGATGAGCCATACGGATTATATCGCAAAAGCACCGCAGGGTTTTAAGATTACAGGCCACACAGGCAACTGTCCTGTTGCGGCTATGGAAAATGCAGAAAAGAAGTTATATGCGGTACAGTTCCATCCGGAAGTAATGCATTCCGTAGAAGGTCAGAAGATGTTGCATAATTTCTTATTTAATGTATGTAAATGTACCGGTGACTGGAAAATGGATTCTTTCGTGGAAACAACGATTGCACAGATTCGTGAAAAAGTCGGTGACGGTAAAGTACTTTGTGCATTATCAGGCGGTGTGGATTCATCTGTTGCGGCCGTTATGCTTGCAAAAGCAGTCGGCAAGCAGCTGACCTGCGTATTCGTAGACCACGGTCTGTTACGTAAAAATGAAGGTGATGAAGTAGAAGCTGTATTCGGACCGGATGGTCCATATGACCTGAATTTTATCAGAGTCAATGCACAGGAACGTTTCTACAGCAAACTTGCAGGAGTTACAGAACCGGAAGCAAAAAGAAAGATTATCGGAGAAGAATTTATCCGTGTATTTGAAGAAGAAGCAAAGAAAATCGGTGCTGTCGATTATCTTGTACAGGGAACGATTTATCCGGATGTCATTGAATCCGGTCTTGGAAAATCTGCAACGATTAAGTCTCACCATAATGTAGGCGGACTTCCTGATTATGTAGATTTCAAGGAAATCATCGAACCGCTTCGTATGCTGTTTAAGGACGAAGTAAGAAAAGCCGGACTGGAGTTAGGAATCCCGGAATATCTGGTTTACCGCCAGCCGTTTCCGGGACCGGGACTTGGTATCCGTATTATCGGAGAAGTAACGGCAGATAAGGTTCGTATCGTTCAGGATGCGGATTACATTTACCGTGAAGAAATCGCTAAGGCAGGAGTAGAAGGTCTTGGACAGTATTTCGCCGCCCTGACGAATATGCGCAGTGTCGGTGTTATGGGCGATGAGCGTACTTATGATTATGCCGTTGCACTCCGTGCCGTATGCACAGCCGATTTCATGACTGCCGACTGCGCCCAGATTCCATGGGACGTTTTAAGCACAGTTGCAAACAGAATTGTCAACGAAGTCAAAGGGGTAAACAGAGTGCTGTACGACTGCACGAGCAAACCGCCGGCTACGATTGAGTTTGAGTGATGAAATGAACTTGAAAAAGCCTTTATTTATGCTGATTGCAAGCAAATTTGTTTAAGCCTTGGCAACGATTTGGCAACATTTTGGGTATCACTCACTGAATAACAGAATACTTCAATAAGAGAAAAACCTTGCTGATTTTCAGATATGGAAACTGAACATCGGCAAGGTCTTTTTATGCTTATTTCTGCTTTTTCTTTTTAGACGCTTTCTTTTCTTCTTTCTCGATTTCCTGAAATTCTTTGGCAAGCATATCACTGACCGCCTGCGAGGGAACACTCCCCCAATGTCCAGAGGTGTCAAGTTCTGGGTACTTGTATCGCCACTGGTCGTATTCTTCTCTGCTAATCTCGCCCCGTTCCAGCTTGGCAGATTGTTCCTGCCATGCGTGGAACATTTTGAACATGGAGGAATAGGTGGAACAGTCGGACTTGTCCAGCCGCAGACACACTTCCCCGTCAATCTCTCCGATTTTCAGTCCATACATATCTTCCAGCGCAAAAAGTGTGTGCATAAGCCCGATATAGCTGTCAATCTCCGGGACTGTGATTGCTCGTGGGCTGACATCAAAGATATTTGCCATTTCTTTTACAAGGTCTTGCTTCGGCGTTCTGGCTTCTGATTCATACTGTGCCATACGGACATCAGAGGTCTTTCCGAGAAAACCGAGGATTTCGCCTAACTGCTTTTGCGTCATGCCTTTCCGATTACGGAAAAAGCGGATTCGTTTGCCGATTGCCATAATAAAACCTCCGTTGTAGTTATAGTGATACAACCATTCTTGACTTAAACATTTCTGTTGAAGTTAGTATAACATTGTGCAATAGGAATAGCAAGAGGAACTTAAATAAAAAAAGTTAAGATTTTTCTGCAAATCACTTGACTTAACGGAATTTATTTAGTATCATGGATATAACCTAAACAAAAACAGTTAAATAAAGAAAGGAGAGGATAACTGAATGGCAGAAAAATCATTTATGACTGTGGAGGAAGTGGCAGCGGAACTGCGGGTGTCAAAGTCAAAAGCCTACCAGATTGTGCGGGAACTAAACGCAGAATTACAGAAACAGGGCTATCTGACGGTGGCTGGTCGTGTGAACGCTACATTTTTTCATAAAAAGGTCTGTTACAGCGATTAAGTGGAAAGGAGATGATTTGAATGGCTGTATACAAAGACAATGCTACAGGAACGTGGCGGGTAATCTATCGTTTCACGAATTGGAAAGGGGAGCGGAAGCAGACCCAGAAACGAGGATTTGCTACGAAGAGGGAAGCACAGGCGTGGGAACATGAAGCCATGCTGAAACAAGGTGCAAAGCTGGATATGACATTTGCCAGCTTCTTTGAGGTTTACGAAGCCGACAAGAAACAGCGTGTCAAGGAAAGCACATGGGAATCCAAAAGCCATGTAATCCGCACAAAGATTTTACCGTATTTCGGAAATCGGAAGATAGCGGAGATTGAAGCAAAAGACATTATCGCATGGCAGAATGAACTCATGGCGTACCGGGACGAGAAAGGGAAGCCTTATTCGGCGGATTATCTGAAAACCATACACGCCCAGCTTACAGCAATTTTCAACCATGCTGTGAACTTCTATAACCTGCCCTACAATCCGGCAAGGCGGGCCGGCACAATGGGAAATGAGGTTCCGAAAGAAATGGACTTCTGGACGAAAGAGGAATATCTGAAATTCTCCGAAGCCATGATGGATAAGCCCCGTTCCTATTATGCCTTTGAAATGCTTTACTGGTGCGGAATCCGCTCCGGCGAACTGCTGGCACTCACTCCGGCTGATTTTGATTTTCAGAAGCAGACAGTCACAATCAGCAAGACGTTTCACCGATCTAAAGGGCGGGATATTATCACAAGTCCGAAAACAAAAAAGAGTAACCGTACAATCAAAATGCCGCCATTTCTCTGTGAGGAAATACGGGAATATATCAAAATGCTTTACGACATTCAGCCAGACGAGCGGTTGTTTACGGTCACGAAATCCTATCTCAACCATGAGATGGAGCGAGGGGCGAAGCAGGCAGGAGTGAAAAAGATTCGTGTGCATGATATTCGTCATAGTGCGGTTTCTCTGTTAATCGACATGGGATTTTCGGTGTTGGCGATTGGGGAGCGCATGGGGCATGAAGCGGAGAAAATCACTTACCGCTATGCTCATTTATTCCCTACGGTGCAGACGGAAATGGCAGAAAAATTGGAAATGGAGCGAATGACAAAGGAGGATACAAATGGAAAGAACACTTGATTACAAAGGGCGGTGGCGCAATCATACAGTAGCGTTCCGGGTATCGAACGAGGAAGCGAATCTGCTTAACGATTTGGTGGCACTGTCGGGATTGACGAAGCAGGACTACATCACAAGGCGGCTGCTGTGCCGGGACGTGGTGGTACAGGGTAATCCGAGGGTGTATAAGGCTCTGAAAAATCAAATGGCGGCTATCTACGAGGAATTGAAGCGGCTGGAAGCATTAAGCCCGGACAATGACGAACTGCTCTATACGTTACAGGTAATCGGAATCACATTAGACGGTCTGAAAGGAGAAGATGAATGACAGAAAAAATAAAAACGACTGCTCCCGTATTATCTGTTGGCGCAGATAGGGAACAGCCGAATACAAAAAATCACAAAGAAATTATAGCAAATGAAACAGCACAAATCAATCTGCAAGCCGCACAAAACCCGGAGAAATCCAGGAGCGGCGGGCTTCAAACCGTTTCCATGACGGAACTGTATGATACCGTATATCCACCGAGAACACCGGTTGTGGACGGGTTTCTCTACGGCGGTACTTACCTCTTTGTAGGTGCGCCGAAAGTTGGAAAATCGTTCTTTATGGGGCAGCTTGCCTACCATGTGGCAATGGGGCTTCCACTGTGGGATTATCCCGTCCGAAAGGGGACGGTGCTGTATCTGGCACTGGAAGATGATTACGCAAGGCTTCAGCGCCGACTCTCCGGTATGTTCGGTGTGGAATGTGCGGATAACCTGTACTTTGCGACACAGGCAAAGACCTTGAATGAGGGATTAGACAGGCAATTAGAGGAATTTCTGAAAGAGCATACAGACGCAAGGCTGATTATCATTGACACGCTCCAGAAAGTGCGTGAGGTTGGCGGGGACAGGTACAGCTATTCCAGTGATTACGAGATTGTGACAAAGTTAAAATCGTTCAGCGATAAATACGGTATCTGCCTGCTGGTGGTTCATCACACACGCAAGCTGGAATCCGAGGACAGCTTTGATATGATTTCCGGCACAAATGGGTTGCTTGGAGCGGCAGACGGGGCGTTTATCATGCACAAGAAAAAGCGTACTGACAATGAGGCGGTGCTGGATATTGTGGGGCGTGACCAGCCGGATCAGGAACTGACCATAGAGTTTGACCGGGAGTGCTGCGTCTGGAAATTTAAAAAGGCGGAGACGGAACTGTGGAAACAACTGCCGAATCCTCTGCTGGAAGCAATCAACAATTTTCTGACAGAGGATAAGCCGGAATGGGAGGGGACAGCAACAGAACTTGTGAGCCAGTTGCCGGATATGCAGATACAGGCAAACGTGCTTTCCAGAAAATTGAATGTAGTCAATAGTCAATTGCTTAATAACTATGGAATTTTCTATGACAATAAGCGAGGGCATGAAAGGAAGATTGTTCTGAAACGGCTTGAGCCGAGAGAGTAAAAGCGACGATATGCGTCGGTTGCGACGGTATTTTTTATAGTGGGCTGGTATAGAAAATATTGACGCTATCGACGCAAACCGACGCAGAAAGGATTAAGTGATGAAAAACGTGCAAATTCCTTATGAATTGTTTGTATCTCTGCTCCGCTATCATCTAATGGAAGATGATGATTGTCTGAATGAAATCCGGCAGGGATTGGAGCAGAAATTGGATTCTCTGGTGCGCCATGAATTATATGCGAAATATAAGACTGCGCCCACACAGGAAGAACGGGAAAATGCCAGACAGGAATATCTGGAAAAACGTGGAGTGCCGGATAGCTTCCGCTGGTAGTTTTCCTTTGATGATAACAGACAGGAGCGTGTCACGCTCCTGTGGATAGCAGATAACGAGAAAGGTGTGATTTGATGATAATTCAGCCGGAATGGGGAACCCGGAACGTGAACAAATATTTTTACGAAAATGAAGCCCGTAGGATTGCCGCATTCAATGAAATCTTTGGAGATGTGGAACTGACTGCGGCAGAAATGCGGACGCTGGTATGGCTGTGTGGGTGGGAGGAATGTACAGTAGAAAACGTACTTTCGGCTATCCGAAAAGCTATGGCGGAAGCAAAGCGGCGGGAACAGCCGCCCGTCCGTAGGACGGAAAAGCCCTCGGCAGAGCGCAAAGGCAGCTTTTGATGGACGGAACGGCTGTCAAAAGTGCTTTTGCGTTACTTTCGGCGAAAGTAACAAAGCTTATGCGCCGTATCCGGCGCTGATTACCCGAACAGGGAGAAAGGATATTGATTGAAGCGAACAATCAGCTTTATGACAGGAAAAGGCTCTGTCAACCATAACAGCAGAAAATTTCATGCAAAGAATACTGACCCGGAAAGAAGCTGTCTGAACGTGGAATACTGCAACGAAAATATTAAGGACGTATATCACGAATTGTTTGATGAAGCACTCGCCCGGTACAATGAGAAGCAGACTAGAAGTGACCGCCGGATTGATGATTATTATGGGAAAATCTGTTCCGGCAAGCAGGAAAAACCATTCCATGAGATTATCCTGCAAATCGGGGATAAGGACAACATGGGAGCGAAAACGGAGAACGGACAGCTTGCGGTAAAAGTGTTGGATAAATATATGCAGGACTTTCAGCAACGAAATCCTACGTTGAGGGTGTTCAGTGCCTATCTTCATATGGACGAAGCAACGCCCCACTTGCATATAGATTTTGTACCGTATACGACAGGAAGCAAGCGGGGACTTGATACAAGAGTTTCTTTGAAACAGGCGTTATCTGCTCTCGGATTTAAAGGCGGCGCAAGACGGGAAACGGAATTAAATCAGTGGGTGGCTTATGAGAAAGAACAGCTTGCCGCTGTCATGCTGGAACATGGGATTGAGTGGGAGAAGAAAGGCACACATGAAAAGCATTTATCTGTCTTGGATTTTGAAAAAAAGGAGCGGGCAAAGGAAGTTGCAGAACTGGAAACGAAAAAAGCGGAATTGCAGGAAGAAAACGCTACTTTTCAAGAAATCAACGAAGATTTGCATGAACAGTTGTTACAGGTTGATGATGAGATTCGTTCCTTACAGGAAGATTTGCAGGAGTCCCGGCAGGAAGCAGAGAAAGCACAGAAACAGGCGGACAAATATCAGAAGCGCATGAATGAACTTGCTCCTATGGTAAAGAACATGGAAAAGCTGGCGGCAGACTTTTCCGCAGATCCGGAGCAGACGCTTCCAGAAGCGGCGGTTATGGAATCTGCAAAGTCGTATCGGGAAAAGAAAGCAAAACCGCTGGTAAAGAAAATTGTACAAGTTATGCGCTCCGTTTATTCGGCATATCTGGATATTTCAAATAAGTTTACAAAGCTGCAAGCGGCGTATAACAGGGAACGGAGCGGAAACGAGCGACTGACAAACAGGCTGGAAGAAGTTTTGGAGGAAAACCGGGAATTGAGGATAGTGGTGGAAGATTTTGGGCGTATAAAAGCTGTGGTCGGCTCTGAACAGATTAATGCTGTGATTGACCGGGTAAAGCAGCAGGAACAGATAGAAGCCGAGCAGAAACGGGCTGCAAGGAGAAAACATAATCGGGAAGTCCACTGACAGGCGGAGGGCTGCTTAAAGACCTCTTAGCTGCATGAAGCGAATCCCCGCCAGTTAGTCAAGAGTGGCGTAGCCGTTAATTTACTCTTGACTGGCTGGTGGGGATTTGCTATTTCCATTTACTCTTTCAAACGAAGAAGTTATAATTAAAATATAAAGGCTGAAGAAAGGTTAAGGGAGAATGGATATTACAAAGGAATTAAAAAAGGATGGTATGTTACTAAAAAAGATTCCTAAAAAGGAACAAACGATAGATATTTGCAAAATGGCTATTAGACAGAATCCTTTAGCTTTACAATTTGTGTCCAGAAAATGTTTGGATTCAAAAATGTGCTTAGCAGCGGTAAAAAAGGATGGACAGGCATTTCGGTATGTTCCTAGTCAATTTATTACGAGGAAAATGTGCGAATTGGCAGTTGAGGCAGACCCGGAACTTTTGAATAATGTACCAGAGAATTTTAGGACATTGAGAATTTGTATAAATGCTATTAAAAAAGATGTAAGTACTTTATCATATGTATCACGAGAAAAAAGATATGAATTGTTTGACAATAACACAGAAATTGATTTAATTAAAAAGGTTGTAGAGCATAATTCTAAATGGTTAATGTATATGCCTAACCGCCCAGATGTGAGGGCGTTTTGTATAAGTTGTATGGAAGAAGATTTTTCTGTTGCACAGTATATGCCAGAGCAGATAAAAATTGCTGATGATATTCTGAACTATCAAAAAACGAAAGGAAAATTACATTTTATACACAAGTATTATAATTCCGAAGAAGGAAAATTTTGTGTAAAAATTAAGGTTGTATGTGGACAACATGCCTCAATATTTGATGAAAATGAGATGATAGAAGAATCATATTGTGTTGTGATGGAATTTGGAGACTTTGACAAGTTTTATAGCTTTTTAGATGGAGATCTTTTTGATGCAGAATTAAGAAATTTTGATTTTAAAGGAATAGATTTAAAGCAATATAATATTGATGGTGCTACTATCAATAGTGAAATATTGCAATTACAAGGATTATATGACGGGACATATTTTTCATCTATTAAAAAGATTTTGGAAACAGATTCAGATGAATTTATGGGAAGTAATGAGATTATGATACCTAATGAATTTTGTTATCCCAAACCTATAGATGATGATGAACATGAGCGATTTGATATTAGTCATATTCCGTTTTTTTATATTAGTGACATTCACTTAGCACATCGAGTTTGCAATAAATTTAAGGATAAGGCAACAAAAGAAGAAATACGCTCATATATAAAGTATTTAGCAAGAAGTATGGTTTCTTCCATTGGAACCAGGCCATATAATAGCTATTTGCTGATTGCAGGAGATACTTCATCTATTTTTGAGTTTGCCGCTATTTTTTATAACGAACTTATACAGTGGTGGAATCCAAATCAGATAGTGGTTGTGCCTGGTAATCACGAATTATGGGATCCTTGTATTGACATGGAAGATAATATAGAAATATATAGGAAATTTTTTGATGATTTAGGTATAATATTTTTACAAAATGATTTAATGTGTGTAGAAGATAGGAAAAAATGTGAGATATTCAGTGAAGTAGAAATATTGAAAATGAGTGAAGAAGAAATAAGGAGCAAGTCTCAATGTTGTTCGGTCATTATTTTGGGTGGAATAGGATTTAGTGGTTTAAATGAAAAATTCAATGCCTCAAATATTCGATATGGGAAAAGTTTTGATGAATTATCAAGAGAAGCAGCTTTGAGGAAAGATATACAAGAGGCAATTCGTTTTAATACGATATACACCAAAATATTAAAAAGCTTAGGCAAAAGCAGAGTTATTGTCCTTACACACGTCAAAAAAGGAGACTGGAATACTGAACCACATAATCCGTATTGGATATATTTGAATGGGCACAATCACCAAAACTTTTATGAAGTGAGCGATAGAAGAACTATATATGCTGATAACCAAATTGGATATAGAACAAAGAATATTGGGTTAAAATATTTCTATTGTGATAATAATTATGATATATTTGCTTATTATCAAGACGGAATACATGAAATAACACGGGAGCAGTATATTGATTTTAACAGAGGGAAATTGGTTTCCATGTCATTTAAAAGGGAAGATGGAACAATTTATATGCTAAAAAGAAATAGTATATATTTATTTTTGATATACTGTGAATACTCCAAACGTTCAAGAGGAAAATCACTATATCTTATGAATGGTGGAAAGTTGGGGAGATTAGGACGAAATAGGATAGAGGATTTAGCTTATTATTATGATAACCTCAAAAAATATGTGGAAAATGTAAATCAACTACTATACAGGTACGTGGGAGGTCAACAGAGAATTTCCGAATTTATCAAACATCTTGGCGGTTCTGGAAAGATACATGGTTGCATTGTTGATGTAGAAAGACCTAATGAATTAGAAGGATTTTCATATTGTCATTTGTTTGTTAATCCGATAGATGGGAAAGTGACACCATATTTTGCTTATGATGTAAAATCAAGAATTGTATACAAAGATTTTAAGGCTTTACTGCAAGCACATGATAGTTGCAAGTTAATGGCTAATAATTATTTGAGGCTTGAAAAAGAATCTGTGCATAATTTACCGACTATTCAGTATTCGGGGCAGATGGAAGAATGGGAAAATGAAGATTCCATGTATGATGAGGGAGGTTATCTATATAAAATTTCTCGAATTATAAAAAGTTTACAGTATTGTGCGGAGAAAAATATTGTACGTCTTTGGAATGAAGAATTACTCAATTACGATTTTGTAAATAGGATTAAACAATCGAACAAAATTGACGAAATTGTAGATGACAGACTAATGATTGATGAAAAGAGTATTTAATGGTAATGTTACGTTTTAGACATTCTGAAATGCTTGTTTTGTAAGAAATTTCAAACGCTGTGGGAGAGGGTGTGATACTTTATACCTATATCCTCGAAAACGGGCTTCTATTGCGTAACATTTCAAAAATGTATTGTCAATCTGCGAAGATTTGCTATAATAAAGGCGTGGCAACATTTTGGCAACAGAAAATCAGCAAGCCAGAATAAATGATGTAATCGAAGTAAAAATCGGTGTGTATTTGCATAAAACTTAAACAAATACAGTTAATAACAACGAGGGACACGCCGAGTTTGAATAAGAGCCACAAGTCTTGGAATCCGCTAAACAAGCGGATTCCGAGACTTTTTCTTTTGCTCTGCTACTAATTTGCTACTAATAGCAACTACTCTGTATCACATCGTTTTGGTGGCAAATTAGTATAGGTTTGTGTTAAATTATCTTTCTTTGAGGCATCTGTATTATTTTGGCAGATGTCTTATTTTTTGTTAATGGTGCTGGACCATATGGAAGATTTGCTGCTTTAAGTAATGGATTTCCATCTGGTGGTTCTGGTGTTGGTGTAACATTTGCTGCAGCTGCCAGTTGCTCCAGATTGTTCACGAGCTCCTGTTGCTTATGTGGAAACAGATGGGAGTATGTGTTCAGTGTTGTGGATACTTTCTCATGTCCAAGCCTGTCTGCGAGGACTAATGCATCACAGCCCTGATTTATGAGCAGGCTGGCGTGTGAGTGACGAATGTCATGGATTCGTATCTTTTTCACACCTGTGTTTTTACAGCCTCTTATCATTTCGTGTGAGAGATAGGATTTTGTTATAGGGAAAAGTCTCTCATCAGGAGTAATCATATATCTGGTTGAGATAAATTCCCTTAGCTCGTCACACAGAAAGTCTGGGATTGGAACCTTTCGTTTACTCTTTCTCGTTTTAGGAGTTGTGATGACATCCTTGCCCTGAAGCCTCTGGTAAGTCTTATTGATATCAATAAGCTTGTTATCAAAGTCGATATCAGCGGATGTCAGTGCCAACAGCTCACCTTCTCTTATACCTGTCCAATACAGGACTTCAAAGCAGAGATAGGAAAGTGGCTTATCCCTCACACCTTCTCGGAATGCGATATACTCATCGTAAGTCCAGTAGTCCATTTCATCAGCTTTTGCCTGACCGATGCTTCCAGCCTTGCCACATGGATTAGTGTTAAGGTCGTAAAAGCGTTTGGCATAATTAATGAGACATGTAAGCTGATTATTGATTGTCTTAAGATAAGTTTTTGAGTATTCCTTAGGCGAATTCATTAGCTGATTCTGCCACCGCCTCACATCTGATGCCTTTATTTCATTGACAGGCTTCTTGCCAAAGAATGGAAGAATGTGAGTCCTGTAAATGTTTTTCTTTGTCAGAATCGTGGAAGGCTTCAATCTTGCTGCCATATCTTCCATATAAAGTTCGTAGAGATTCTGCAGAGTCATATCTGGGTTAGCAGATTGCTTCTCTAAGAAATCTCTTTCAAATGCCAAGGCTTCCTTTTTGGTGGCGAAACCTCTTTTCCACTTTTGTTGTTTGGTTCCCTGCCGGTCCGTATAATAGAACTTGACGAACCAGTTACCAGTATTGTTATCTTTGTATGCTGGCATAAATATCATCTCCTTTTGTAAAAATTGTTGTGCAATCATCCAAAGGCTATGATATAATCTACTTGTCTAGGGTGATTATAAAGCCTTCGGGTAAGTCACTTACATAAGCTTCGGTATGTCCTTTTGCGAGAAGGATTGTGCCGGAGCTCTTTTTACGCAAGTAATGAATCTTTGGTCTATTTCATTTTCAAATGTGTAAGCTTATCTGTCAAGGTGAGTATCTTTGTAATATGCTAACATATCAGCTTTCCACAAATCAAACTTTTCCTGAGTGATTCTTCCAGCCTGCAGCATATGCTGCTTTTCTATCCAGCTTTCCATAAAGAGACAGAAATCTGCATCATATTTTCCACTGCCCTTGCCATTAACACTGATACCAGCAGTCCATTCAGGGCTTTCAGGCGGTTTAGTGTTAGTAAGTTCAAATGAAAAATCTGTAAGTTCTGTTATGGCAAACAGAGCATTGATAACATCTGACATTGTATTAAATTCACAGGCAGAATATTCAGATGTAGTATTATCATCAGAAATATTGGTATCTTCTGATGATAAAAGCTCCTGCCAAGGAACATTCAGTTCATTAGCAATCTGCTTTACAACATCTATCTTCATCAGTATTTCACCAGATTCATATTTCTGAATAGTACGTTCTGATTTACCCAGCCGCTGTGCGAACTCTTTCTGTGTAATCTTTTGTGCTCTGCGCCGTTTCTGTATTGCCTTTCCGATTTCTTCTGGAGAAGACATATTCAGTTTAATGGAATCAGAGTAAGCCATTTTGTTCACCATCCTTATTATGAAATAGTCCGTTGCTAAAATGCGTAATCATCTGATAATCGATAAAATGCGTATCAGCAAGTGACTTTTATATGATTGTAAGAATACTCTATCACAAGATAAAACGAATTGCAAGTGCGTATTATTGAAAAATTCTATTGACATATTCTGAAAAGAATATTATTATAAACACGAATTAAAAATACGGATTAAGAAATGAAATAGTTTTGATAACACTATAAAATCCGTATTTACAATAGAAAAATGAGAAAGGAGGAGCAGTATGGTTGATGTAAAAGATGCATTTATCGGAGCAAAAGAGATAAGTCAGGTGCTTGGTATCGGAATGACAAAAGCATATGCAATCATTAAGGCATACAATAAGGAACTTGATGATAAAGGATATTTTACCATTCGTGGCAGATGTCCACGCAAATACTTTGAACAGAAGATATATGGGTACGAAGACCTCTATAATCCAAGTCAGGATTTAGAGAGAAAATGTATAGTCGCTGAGGAATCAGATGAATATGCAGCAGAAGAAAATCCTTCCGAATAATGGAAGGATTTATGGAACATTGAAAAAAGAATAAAGAGCCAAAAGGCAGGAGGTATTTTATGTATTTAGAAGATAAAAAGACTTTACTATGTGCAATTGATCATGGTTTTTCCACAATCAAAACAGAGCATTTCATTTTTGAAAACGGAGTAAAGAAGCTTGGAAGTGAGGCAACTTTACAGACGAATACAATGCTTTACAAAGGCAGCTGGTATAAGGTAGGCGAAGGCAGGCTTCTTATTAAGGATACCAAGGTTGAGGATGAGGATTATTTTCTACTGACGCTGGCAGCGATAGCCAAGGAGATGGACTATTACAATCTTACTAATACCGATGTAATTATTGCGGCGGGGCTTCCATTTACCAGATTCGGACAGGAGAAGGACGAGTTTAAGGAATATCTGAATCCACACCATATGAATTATCAGTACAATGGAAAAGATTATGAAATCAACTGCAAGGGTGTGATGCTGTATCCACAGTGTTATGCCGCAGTTGCAGACAGACTTGGAAAATTGCCTGCGGAGCTTCTGATAGTAGATATTGGAAGCAAGACAGTTGATATTATCCATACAAGAAAGCATATTCCGGTTGAGAGCGATTCAATCACAATTCCGTCAGCATTGATACAGTGTATGGCAGGTATCAATAACACAGTTTATCGAAAGACAAACCGCAGACTTACTGAGGAACAGATTCAGGAAGTAATGCTTCATGGAACAGCAGTATATTCAGATAATATGGTGCAGATTGTAAAAGAAGGACTATCAGAATTTGCCAAGAAAATTGAGGCAACGCTGAAAGAATATGGCTTTGATCCAGAGATAACACCGATTGTATATGTGGGTGGTGGAGCTGTGGTAATGAGAAGATTCGGTACTATCACAGGAAGAAACATCATGCATATAGAAGATGTGAAGGCAAATGCGATTGGATATGCATATCTGGCTATGAATCAACTGAAACGTAAAGGCATCTGATAAGGAGGTGCAGACTGTGAATAAAGACAGAACTGTTACGATAAGCTTCCGATTAAATCTGGCACTTGAGATGGATAAGCAGATATACAAATTTTTCAATCAGCTTTGCCAGGATAATGAGATGAGAGAATATTTTGGTGATAAGAGCAAGTTCATAAAAACTGCTGTATACAATGCAATTGAGGCGGTGCAGAAAGATATGAGCGATGCAAATATTATTGAAGAAATCAGCAAGCAGAGGGAAATGGTGGAAATCTGTATAAAGCAGGAAATGGAAAAGGCAGCTGCAGCAATTATACAGGCTTCAAAGGAAGATATTGAAAGCATAGCAGGGAGTAATGAAAATGTTAATCGGATGGAAGTAGAAGTGCAAGGAGCCAATCAAATGAAAGCTGGCGTTGATGAATCTAATCATATTTTTGGAGAGATTCCTGATGAATCAGATGAAGCAATACCAGAAGATGTGATGTCGTTTCTGGATGATTTGTAGATTCAAGTTGTGTAGTTGTAGGAGCATATGTAAGTGGAAAAAGAAAATTAAAGTAATACGAATGGTAATACGGAGTTGAACATTTGTATCACCACAAGTATTACAGTAACCAGCATGTAATACTGAGTGTATTATAAAGATTTATATAATAACTGGCTTTGTGAACGGAAATTCTGTTCACAAATGCCTATATATTAAAGAGGGTTTCAGGGAGAGTAATTCTTCCTGACCAGATCTTTGTTAAACGTATTGCGTTTTACGAATCTGGCAAATATTATCATCAACATTTTTAAGACAGAGGTAGAAATTGGTGAGATGTAAGATTTAATCAATTACAAAAGAAACAGAGCAAAAGAAGGAGGGATTGCTTATAGGACGAGGAAGACAATTAATTGAACCAAGGAAAAATTTCACAATCAGGTTGTCAGATGAAGAGCGTGAACAGGCAGAGTATGATGCAGCCGCTAATGGAATGAAACTTTCGGATTATGTAAGATATCTTATACTTCATGGCGGGAAGATTGATAATACACTGGCAATTGATCGAAGGGATATCATAAGACAGATCTCTGGACTATGTAATAATTATAATCAGATGACAAAGATTGCAAATGGTTGTGGATATGTATTTGACAGCACAATGCGAAGGGGCAACGAGCTGATAGGACAGATAAAAGACTTGTTGAGGGAGGTGACGAATAAATGGCAATAACCAAGACGATGCACATGAAAGCGAGTGCAAAGGGAAAGATTGACATTCATTTGGAACATGCACTCAACTATATCATGCAGCCGAAGAAACTTGGAAAAGCCAATCTGGTGGGCGGTGTAAACTGCCTGCCGGAGATGGCTTATGAACAGATGAAAGCTACAAAGCAGATGTTTGGAAAGACTGGTGGCAGACAAGGTTATCATTTTGTTATTTCCCTAAAGCCGGGAGAAGGTACACCAGAGATAATGTATGATATAGCAATGCGGTATGTAGAAGAAGCGTTTAAAGGTGAATATGAAGCGGTAGTTGCAGTTCATACAGATAAGGAACATCTTCATGCACATATCATAATAAATAGCGTAAATATGGTGACAGGGTACAAATTCCAATATCGTGATGGTGACTGGAAATATAAATATCAGCCGATTACTAATAAGCTGTGTGAAGAATACGGACTTCATATAACGTCAGCTGAATATAGTGAGGAGCCTAAAAATGTGGTAAGACCACAGTGGGAGTATGAAAAAGATATGTGTGCCTTAATTAAGGAACATGTAAACTTCTGCGCAATGCAGGCTGAAAGTATGCCACATTTTCTTTACCTGTTAAAATCACTGGGATATGAAGTGAAAGATGGTGCTCATATTGCAGTGAAGGCAGATGGAATGAAGCGTTTTCGCAGACTGGATACTTTGAGTGAGAATTATACGAAAGAAAATCTTGATATTCTGATTAAGTATTCGGAGCAGGGAAGAGGATTTTATCACAGGACTTCTAATGTCGGATATATTCTTTCATCACACAGGAGGCTTACGCCGATTCAACGCAGATGTTACACAAGAATATATCGCAGGTATAAGGCAGAAAAACAGCCATTTCTGTATCATTCTGCCGCATTACAGAAGCAGATAAAGACAATGCAGCAATTGCAGGAAGAATACAATTTTCTTTATAAATATAATGTTAAAGATATGGATGAGTTACTTGCAATACACAAGCAGATAGATGACGAAATGGTAAGCCTGACAGAGCAGCAGGACAAGCTTTATAAGGTAAGATACAGTCAGAAACGCAAGTGTAAGACCGAAGCAGAGCTGGAGGCATATGATGAGACGGAGGATTACTATAGAAATGAACAGGAACGGATAAAAAGCAGAAAGAAAGAGCTTCGACAGGAAAAGAAGGTAGCCGCCAGATGTATCTATAGAGAAATAGACAGGTCGGAATTGCTGAGGGAAGATAGACTGGAAGAACTTGTTAAGGTCGGTGATATGAGTGAGAATCTGGATGAACAGAATGAGTGGATAGTGCCAGAGAATCCTTATGTTGATAAGTCAGTAGTACAGAGGGATGGCAATGATGATATTGAAGATAAACTGATTGGTGTAGCTGATGAGGATATGAGGACAGAAGTGGTGACGACTGGTGCAGATGTGGATATAGATACAAATGTAGATGCAGATGCAGGTGAAAAGGCAGATGTGGACACAGATGGTATCTATGATTATTATTCGGCAGATGTTGTTGAAGAAAATGCAGTTGGTGAGAAAATAGAAGCAAATTCAGTTGGGAAACTTCCAGATAATAAGGCTGATTATATGAAGCTTGATTATAGCAAGAAAGCAGAACTGTTTTATAAAAATGAATATTTTGATGGCTCGGATGCATATGGCACTAAGATTATGAATTACTTGAAAGATATCCATTATAGCGATAGGACGGGAGCTATTATTGATGAGGCAATGAATGTTCAGAATGTATATGGGCAGATGGAAAAGGAATTATTCGTCAAGGCAGAACTTCATCGGATTAGTGACAGATTGGTTGCACGAGGACTTGTGTATAGAGATATGGCTGATATGACTATTGCGGAGCAGGCACAGGTGTTGCAGATTGGAAATCTGACTTATAGTGATGGAATGTCGGTGTATCGTAAGGTGCTTGAAAAGGCTGGAGTTAAGAAAGAGTTTGATGAGATTTATCAGGATTATGACAGGATATATGAGGAGAGTGGCAGATTGCAGGAGAAGGAAGAGAAGAAGTGGGAGAAGAGGAGGTAACTCTGCTTCTGATAGAATAATGATGTTTCCTTTAAAAAGATTAAATGGTAAAATGTGTTTGAAAGTGTAAAGGAAGTGGTGTTATGAGAATAAAGAAAAATAGGTTGGTTGTTTTAGCACTCTTATTCTTCATACTGATAAGTGGTTGTGGTGATAATAACAGCACAAGTAATAATGAGAGCCTAGTTAACGGTAATATTATTTATAATGATGATTCATCCGAGGCTGTAAATAAAGATAAAACTGGGGTTGAAGTCAATTTAAATAATATAAGTGAATATAATGGTTCGCCATATATATCTTTAAACGCGAATATGCCATACTTTACAGATGAGGAAAAATTAATTACTGAGCCATTTGAAAATTATAGTAATCTGGACTCTCTTGGAAGATGTGGAGTTGCTTTCGCTAATATTTGCAAGGAAATTATGCCAACAGAAGAAAGAGGAACTATAGGACAGGTTCGTCCGTCAGGTTGGCATACAGTTAAGTATAATGGTGTTGTAGATGGTAATTATTTATATAACAGGTGTCATCTGATTGGATACCAGCTAGCGGGAGAAAATGCTAATGAATTAAATTTGATTACTGGAACTAGATATTTGAACATGATTGGTATGCTGGAGTTTGAAAATACTGTAAGTGCATATGTAGAAGAAACTAATAATCATGTCTTATATCGTGTAACACCGATTTTTGAAGATGACAATCTTGTGGCAAAGGGCGTTGAGATGGAAGCTTGGTCTGTGGAAGACAAAGGTGTAGGCATTTGTTTTAATGTCTTCTGCTATAATGTACAGCCGGGGATTGAAATTGACTATGCTACTGGAGAGAGTTGGCTGTCTAATAAAGATTACCAAAAAGAAGATATAAAAACCGATTACTCTACAGAAGAAAATCTGAAATCGAATAAGAATAGTGTTACACAGCAAGAGGTAAAAGAGTATATTTTGAATACGAATACAAAGAAATTTCATTTGCCGACATGTTCAAGTGTTAATAGTATGTTTGAAAAGAATAAGCAGACAGTTAATGGGACGATTGATGACATAAAGGAACTGGGATATACGCCATGTTCAAGGTGTCTTGGAATGTATAAGTAGATTATATTATATGTGTAGAACTATTTTTGATGTTATAATATGTTATTAGATGCGCAGATTAAAGGAAAAGTTATAATTTGACAAAGGAGGAAAAATATATTATGAGAACATGTTTGGTATGTGGGAAGATTAATAATATGTTTCAAGGTGATCCGCTTGAATTTTCTGATGGCACAATGATTTGTTGCAAATGTGCAAATGTGATAGCAGATGATATAAATCATTTGTGGGACTTAAAGACGTCAAAAGAATTAGATAATGCTAAAAATTGTATAATAGAAAAAGCACAAAAAAATTATGAGGCTGTAATATCTAAAAAAATAATTGAGAAGATTAATTACACAGTAGAAAGAGTTATGCAAAATTTAGAACCGCATGAAGAAGTAAATGTATATAAGGAGTTGTTTTCATATATTGAACCAATTTATAGTTTGGATGGAAAACGAGGAAAACATCTAGATGTTTATGAAAAAAAGGTGGTTATTACGACAAATTTAGGATTAGGAAGTTTGATTACAGGAAATGCAACAGATGGGATGAAAGTTATATATTTCAAGGATATTATTGGACTTCAATATAAAAATCAAGGAACATTAATCGGATATATTCAATTTGAAACAGCTGCATCTTTAGACAATAATACAAACAATAATTTTTATAATGAGAATACTTTTACTTTTGACATGGACTGCGTAAGTTATAAACAAATTGTTGAAGTATTTCAATTTATTGAAAAAAGGGTAGAAGAATATAAGTGAGATATAAGTTGATATTTTTCGTTATTACGAGTACAATAAATATAAGTGCTCGTACATAATGCAGAGCGATATTGGTTGTAGAACGATAAGGAGCATTGCCGGATAGGTTATGCTCCTTTTTCAGTATTTTAATGTAATGTAAAAGATAACTAAGGACTATATTACAGTTGCAAAAGTGTAGTTATGTGTTATGGAGAAAATAGCTGGTGTAACAAAATTGGAAAGAACATGGGCGATTCCTGTTACAGTAGAAAAGTTGACTGATAATAGAATTACAACAGGTGAATATAGGAATAGGTGGAAAATTCAGAAAGATAAAGATGAAGAAGGATAATGTATTTATGAGACAACTGAAATATAATAGAGAACTTTATTCAAAAACGGCATTAATAAAGGCTGCTTACAATTTTACAGATAGAGCATATTTGCATTTAGATGCAGATAAGAGCTATTACTATGTTTCTATAAGCACGAAAGATGGTCAGCAGGAGGTAACTAATCAGGAATTTGAAAATGAGATTTTGGCACAGAGTGCCAGGCATGAAATTTATTTGCAGACAAAAAATATTCGGGAACTTATGCTTGCAAGAGCAGTAGCAACCAGTGTTGTAGCACCAAGAGAGGAAGTAGTAAAAACAGACAGCGAAAATACACATGCATTTAGTGAAGATGAAATACTAAAGGATTGGTTTGAAGCTAATGAATAAGTTGATTTTAAGCATGGATATATACTCAGTAGATAGTATTGAAGAAACCTGTAATGCATATAGGAATCTTGCTAGAATTAGGATAAAAAAGAGAAAAGAATGTATGGAGCTTATTTTTGATAGGTGCAGATATGATACAGATATTACAATGAAAGAGTTTGAAAACTATTTGATAAATGCAGAGAATATGAAAAAATGATTATTATAGAAATTATATTTATTGTGGCGTTGATTTCGCTTGGTATCATTACATCGATATCTGATGTGAAAGAAGGGAGAATTTACAACAAAATTTTATTGCTATATGCATTAGTGGGGATAGTCTTAGATGCAGTGTATTATGGATATTTTGTCAGAGATTTGTTCTTGCTTTATATACTCAATATAGGGATTTTATTGGTAATTAGTCTGGTATTGTTTTACACACATTCCTTTGCGGGAGGCGATTGCAAGTTAACATTAGTAATGTCAGTTTTATATCCGGCGAATTATTATCTGGTGTATGGAAAGACAGATGTAACATTATATTTTGCGTTATGCTTGGCAATATTATATGGATATATTTATTTGCTGGGATTTTCTGTCTATTCAATAATAAAAGGTAGAGCAAAGCTTACTAGAGAATATGTTAAAGGATATATAAGTGCATTTCTGAAATCTTTTTTATCAGCGTCTGGGTATATTTGCCTTGCTAATCTTATATTTATCATAATAGGCATACGTGGAGTATACATTAATGAATGGATTATTAGAATAGTATGTATGATAGTTGCATGGATAGTTGGTAAAGAGAGCAAGCTGAAAAAATGGCAGCTTGTTATTGGAATTTACTGCATAGACATAGTTATTGGATTAATATTAGGATTTATTCCGTTCTCATTTAATCCTGAAAATTATATTTTGGTAATATTGCTTCTGTTTTGTCAGATGACAATTCGGACAAGTCTGTATGAAGAAGTTAAAATATGTAATCTGAAAAAAGGAATGATATTATCGGGCATTTCTTCAATGCTTATGCAGAACTCCAGAGTACGAGGACTTCCACCAGTATCATCAGAAGATTTAAGGAGTAGATTAACTGAGGAACAGGTAGCAAGTATCGGCAGATGGGCAAGCAGTAGGAATATAATGACAGTAACGGTTGTTAGAAAAATTCCGTTTGCGATGTTTATAGTTGCTGGGTTTTTAAGCTATTTCATTATATGGGGGATGGTTAGATGAATGTAAAGCTGGGGAATTATAATAGAAAATATAGAATAGTATCTCTGGCTTTGAATAGTGAAGTGAGAGATGACCTACTTGGTGATAATATAGATTTTCTCTATATTTCAGAACATGCTATATGGTTATATCCGGATAATATTAAGCTGTCAGAGGATGAAAATGTGATTGATAAGCTAAGGAGTGCACATAATTATGATGTGTATGAGCTTTGGGAAAATGGACGTCTATCAGAATATTATGATGACAGTTCTTTAGATAATTATTTTTTTGTGACTGCAAAATGTAATTCTAATTGCATTATGTGTCCGTCACCGGATATATCCAGACAGAAGGGCGGAAATACCAATGTGAATACATTGATAGAAATAGCAAAACATATACCTGAAGATGCACCGCATCTTACAATTACAGGTGGAGAGCCATTTATGATAGGACCTGATATATTTAGATTTTTTGAGTTTCTTCGTGATAAATTTGAGGGTACAGAATTCTTATTACTAACAAATGGAAGAATATTTGCTATTGATTCATATGTGCAGAGATTTATAGAAAAAGCTCCTAATAACAGTATAATTGCAATACCAATTCATGGCTCCACAGCTTCGATACATGATATGATAACGCAGGCAGAAGGAAGTTTTAATCAGACAATGACAGGAATAAAAAAGCTTCTGAAAGCAGGAATACATATTGAGTTGAGGATTGTTGTCAGCAAATTAAATGAGAAAGATATTCCTAATATAGCGCATATGATTTCCAAAGAGATTCCGAAAGTGGATTATGTTAGTATTATGGCAATGGAGATGACAGGAAGTGCAAAAGTTAATTGTGATAAGGTCTGGATATCATACAAAAATGCTGCAGTGGCAGCAGAGAAAGCAGCTTTAATATTGATGGAAAAAGGAATAGATGTAAAATTATACAACTTTCCTTTATGTATTGTAAAAAAAGAATTTTGGACATTATGTGAAAAAAGTATATCACCTGATAAAGTGAGATTTGGTGAAAATTGTGAGAAATGTGAAATGAGGAAGGCATGCGGCGGAGTATTTGCAGGAACAATGTCGCTGGAAAAGGGAGAATTGAGAGCAATCGTATGAAGTTAAACTACTTTAATTTTAAGCAATTTGGAGATTCTATTTTAATGACAAATGATTTTGGAAAATATGTGTTTGTCAAAGAAGAAGACTTTAAGAAGATTCTTTCACTGGATGTTGATAAGGAATCAGAATTGTATAGTATACTTAGCGAAAAGAAGATGATGTATGATGAATCGGATTTAGAGTATTCATCAGAAAATAAATATGCATTGAGAGAGATAAAGGGACATGTAAACTCGGCAACATCTTTACATATATTTGTCGTGACTACAGTTTGTAATATGAGTTGTGTATATTGTCAGGCAAATAATGGTATAGAATGCTCACATCTTGTTATGAATAAGGAAATGGCTGAAAAAGCAGTGGACATAGCATTACAGTCACCTGAGCAGTCATTGTGTTTTGAATTTCAGGGAGGAGAGCCATTAGTTAATTTCGAGATTATAAAGCATATAGTAGAATATACCGAAATACATAAAGGAAGGCATGAAATAGCTTATACTGTAGTAACGAATTTAACACTGCTTCAAGATGAAATGTTGGATTTCTTTACACAACATTGTTTTGGTATATCTACATCAGTGGATGGAAATGAATTCGTACATAACAATAATCGTCCTTACGCAGATGGAAATGGGACATATAAGAAGGTTATCGATTCAATAGAACGAGTGAGAAAAGCAGGTTTACAGATAGGGGCGATAGAAACCACTACAAGGTTTTCACTTAAATATCCGAAAGAAATTGTACATACATATATAGATATGGGCTTTGAAAGTATTTTTATAAGACCGCTGACTCCGTTAGGGAAAGCTGCTAAAAGCTGGGAGAAGATAGGATATACATCTGAAGAATTTATTGAATTTTACCGACAGGCATTAGATGAATTGATTGATATAAATAAAAAAGGAAGATTCATAAAGGAAGATCATGCTGCAATCTTGTTGAGAAGAATAAGAGGTGATTTCATGAATTACATGGAATTGCGTTCGCCATGTGGAGCAGGTGTAGGACAGTTGGCATATTACGCAGATGGTAATATTTTTACATGTGATGAAGGAAGAATGTTGCATGAGATGGGACAGAGTACTTTCCAACTAGGAAATGTATATAACAGCAATTATGCGGATTTGATAAATAATAGTGTATGTAAAACAGTATGTGCGTCCAGTATTTTGGAAACAATTCCGACTTGCTGTGATTGTGTATATCAACCGTATTGTGGAACATGTCCGGTTGTAAATTATGCCCTTGATGGAGATGTGATAGAAAAACAGCCAAGAGGATATAAATGCAGAGTATATTCAGGAATACTGGACTATTTATTTTCAAAGTTTTTGGAAAATGATAACGAAACAATGCGGATATTAAATACATGGAGTGATTGAGATGGCAGATTTGGAAAGAGAAAAATTATCTGAAAAGGATATAATAAGAGCAGAGAAAAATGATATGGCAAAAATAGAAATGGTGCCAGAAGAAGAGTATGAAAAGGCTCTCAATCGTAGAAAGAAAATATCAATCTGGGGACTTGTAATTTTGATTGCAGTTGAGTTGACTCTTGCGGGAGGATTGGAACAGAAAATACAAGCTGAAGATTTACAGCATAGAGTTATAAGAGAGCATGAGATGCGATCATCTGGACAGATTCAACTCACAAAGGGATTGTATGCTGGAGAAACAGATTTCGGTTATTTTTCTGGTAATGGACATTTTTCATTTGATACTGGAGCAGAGTATTCCGGTGCGTGGGCACAGAATCAATTAAAAGGGACTGGTACATTACGAGTTCCTAATGAAGGCACATACAAGGGAGAGTTTTCTTCGTCTAAGAAAAGTGGGAAGGGAACATTTACCTGGGATGATGGAGTTGTGTATGAAGGAGAGTGGAAGAATGATCAGATGTGCGGACAGGGCACATACACAACGCCAGATGGAGTGATTTTTTCAGGAACTTTTCAGGACAACGCTTTTCAAGATGGAACATGCACATTTAAGAATAGTACAGGAAGTTATAGTTTAGCATACAAATCAGGCTCCATCGATAAGGCAACAATAGAATATACAGATGGTTCATCATATGTCGGAACTTGCAATAATAAAGAATTAACTGGTTCAGGAAAGATGAGTTTCGTGAGTGGAGACACTTATGATGGTGCCTTTATGAATGGATATAGAAATGGTCAAGGAGTATATATATGGACATCTGGAGATAAATATGATGGAGAATGGGCTTCTGACCAGATGACAGGTACAGGAACATACACATATTCAGATGGAAGTTATGCAAGTGGTACTTTTGACAAGAATACATTCACAAGCGGCAGTTATCATATAGAAAACGATTTTGGAAATTATACATTTACCATTACGAATGGAGAACCGACAGCAGTTGAGATGTCATTAGCAGGTGGTACAACATACAGTGGAGCTATGAGTGATGGGCAATTATCAGGACAGGCACAGATAAAATATAGTAATGGTGATCAATATAATGGAAATGTCACCAATGGACAAAAATCAGGTCAGGGAACTTATACATGGACAAGCGGTGCTTCATATGAAGGTAAATGGTCTGAGGATCAAATGAATGGAAATGGAACATATTTTTATCCTTCTAATGAGGATGGATATAAACTTGTAGGTTCTTTTGAAAATGGGAAGCCTAATGGAGAATGCGAATATTATACGGATAAAACAACTCATTACAAGACTGATTGGGTGAGTGGAAAGTGTGTGAAAATATATGAATAATATGGATGAACTTTTTCCGAAGTTTCAAAAAAGCATAGAAAATTTAATTGAAGATGAAGAGGGAAATATCCCTGGCAAAAAGCTTTTAGTGCTGGGTACAATGATTGTAGTTCTTGGCAGCTTAATGCAGATGGATGTTTTTGCTGGTCATAGATCACATAGCTCTCATAAATCACATAGTTCTCATAGTTCAGGCTCAAGTGGACATGGAAATCATGGAAGTCATGAGAGTCATGCAAGCCATGCATCACATTCAAATACGCATTCCAGTCATGCAAGCCATACATCTCACTCGAATACATCAGCACATTCAAATTCATCATACAGTTCGGAAGGGGATGTCTCATATAAAGCACCGGCAGCAGCAGATGTACCGACTATAAATACACCGGTTGTTACTGCTACAGCAGATACATTCAAGCTACCAGATGTAAATCAAAATATAGAATTACCAAATGGAACACCAGCTTCTAGCATAATGCCTTCATTGGCGGTGCCGGCGTCTAGTGTTGGGACAAAAATTGATGCGGGAGAAATTCATCAGCCATCTGCAACAGATAAAGTTGAATAATCAGGTTAGGAGAACTTTAGATGGAAATATTGAATAAATTTATTTCAGGGGTAAAGCTAAAGGAAGAAAGCAGCAATCATGAAGATGAATATATGAGAGAAGCTAAGGCTGCTGTAGAAATTGTTAACAAAGGTGTCGAGAAAGGTTCCTTTTCAGAAATGACAGAGCAGCTCGAAAAATTGCCAAGTGTTGGAATTAACAGAGATCAATATGTCTTTGAATGTAGTAAATCAAAATTGCAGACATGGACTATCGCATTGTGTATCATTTTAATACTCTGGTCTTTGCATAATGTGCCAATATTCATAGGAACAATGATTTATTCTGATGTATACAGAATGTCGGCAATTATTGGGACTATTATATTATTTCTGATTATTGCAGTTAATATTGCAGTTATTTCAAAAGAAATATTAAAAAAGAAATTTAATAAAAGATACAACTTATATGTTAAAGATCTTCGATTTAAAAACATTGAAATTATAGATGACTTGTCAGCTTATTCTAATGTGAATACTGATATTGTAATTAAGGACTTGAATAAAGCAGTTAAGATGAAATTGATTCCACAAGGACATTTTGGAAGAGATAATATGATTTTTATGGTATCTGATGAAATATATGACCAATATAAAAATAAACAGGCTGTATATGACAGATATTATAGAAAGCAGGTTGAGGAGCGTCAGAGAATGAAGGAACGTACAAAGGAAATGCAGATGATTATGGATCAGGGACAGGGGTATGTCGATAAGATTCATGAGAGTAATGACATAATAAAAGATAAAGTTATTTCGCAGAAGTTGGACCGTATGGAAAGCGTTGTATCTATGATATTTCATGAAGTTGACGTTAATCCAAATAACGCTGATAAACTTGGGATGTTTATGAATTATTATTTACCAACAACAGAGAAATTACTTGAGGCATACATAGATATAGATGAGAAAAAGGTAAAGGGGAAGAGTTTGGAAAAAACAAAAAAGGATATTGAAGGAGCTATTGATAAAATCATAGATTCTTTTGAAGGATTGCTGGATAAATTTTATCAAGAGAAAGAACTTGACATTGCAACCGATATTTCAGCAATGGAAGTTCTTATGAAACAGGATGGACTTACGGGATAATGTTAATGATGAGGTGGTGTAATTTTGGATAGGGATTATACTAGTGGTGAGATGCTATCACAGAATGAGTTAATTATAGGAAATTCTGATAGTATATTGATGTTTGGATGTGAAGAACAGCAAATGCTGAGAGAATTTTCAAAGACCATTTCTAATCAACTTCTTAATTGTAATGGAGAATTAGAATATTTGATTCACGATATATTAAATGAGATTGATGATTTTCAAAGGTCTGTTGAAAAAAAGCAGATGTTTTTCATAAATAGTAATGAAAAGAAGAGAGAAAATTTAATAAAAAAGTATAATGCAATTCTTGTGTATATGGATAAGATGGAGTTGGCATTAAAGCTTCAAGAAGCACAATTAATTAAGGATTCAAAGCTGTATGAAAACCTGAGTCAGCATATAGATGATACAGTCGAAAGTTTAAAGATAGCAATATCATATGGATATGGTGTTGTGGAACAAAAAACAAATGAGCAAGTAACAGATGACATTAATAACTGGTATGAAAGACTATCAAAGAGAATAAGTGATTTAGAAATATCATACACAGCTATAAGGCAGATAAAGGTTCAGTTGAATTTAATGTTGGAAAATAACACACAATTAGTAGATAGAATTCTTGGTGCAATATCTGGTACAATTCCAATATGGAGGAATCAGATTACGCTTCTTTTAGGAATAGAGAAGTTGAATCGGAATCAGGAAATCCAAAATAAAGTAACTGAAATAACACAAAAGTATATATCAAAAGAAAAAGCAGCTATTGGTATTAAACATAAAAATCAAAAAGAACTGAGTATTGAAAAACTGATAAACACGAATGAAACGCTAAAGAAAGCATTGGATGAACTTGATTCAGTAGAAAAGCAAGATGGAAAAATCAGATTAGAACTAAGCAGTTCTTTAAGTTAACAAAGCGGAGGTTTTCAAGATGGAAGAAGAAAAAATACAGTTAACATTGAGTCCGGAACAAAAAAATACAGGAGCATTATTTGATGGTGTTCCAATCATGCAGAGTGTAGTTAGTAAATCTGAATCAAATTATTCTGCAGGAACTATTGATGAAAGTATGCTTTCAGAAGAAGAGAAAGCTATGGTTGAACAGTTTGCAAGTGAGATTGATATTGAAAATGTAGATCAAATTGTGAACTATGGAATCAAGGCACAAACTAATATATCAGAATTTTCAACTACAATACTGAAAAAGGTGAAAACATATGATTTAGGAGAAGTTGGTGAATCATTAAAAGAACTTACAGTAGCATTAGATGCGACAACAGAACCAGAGAAAAAAGGATTTTTAGGCATATTTCAGAAGGCAAAAAGAGGAGTTGGTTCCATAAGGGCTAACTATGCAAAAGCTGAAAGCAATGTAGATAGGATCGAAAAAGATTTGATTAAGCATAGAGATGTGCTAGGACAAGATATTTCTATGTATCAGCAGATGTATGAGCTTAATGTACAATATTATAAGGAACTAACTATGTACATTATTGCAGGTAAAAAGGCACTTGATCATGCAAAAAGCACAAAACTAGAACAATTAAAGAGTATTGCTGAAAAATCGGATAAACAGGAAGACGTACAGGTATATCGTGATTTTGAGGATCTCTGCCATAGATTTGAAAAGAAATTATCAGATTTAGAGATAACAAGAGTAATTTCAATTCAGTCTGCACCACAAGTTCGTATGCTTCAAAATAATGACAGAGAAATGATGGACAAGTTACAGTCATCGTTGTCGAACACAATTCCACTTTGGAGAAATCAATTGGTTCTTTCATTGGGAATTGAGCATACAAGCAGAGCATTGGCAGCTCAGGGAGCACTTGCTGATAAAACAAATGAGCTCCTGAAGAAGAATTCAGAAACATTAAAGATGGCAACGATTGAAACAGCAAAACAGTCAGAAAGACCTATCGTAGATATAGATACTTTGAAACAGTGTAACAGAGATTTGATTTCATCAATAAATGAAGTTGTAAAAATCCATGAGCAGGGAGCTGCTCAAAGAGCAAAGGCTCAGGAAGAATTAATAAAAATAGAAGAGGATTTAAAGCAGGCTATGCTTGAAGCCGGAAAGAATCGAAGATAGGATGAGTAAAATGGGAAGAATAGCAGTATCTTCCCATTTTTGAAAGGTGGAGAGAATTTGCATAAGAAACTGAAGATTACATTTAATGCTCCAATAACATTAGGGTTTGTGATAATTTGCTTTATTGCAACATTATTAGGTGTTATCTCTAATGGAACAATTACACAGACATTATTTATGACTTATCATTCTTCGTTGACAAATCCAATGACATACCTGAGATTTATTACTCATATATTTGGACATTCGGGATGGAGCCATTTTATTGGAAATGCATCATATCTATTGCTGTTAGGACCAATGCTTGAGGAAAAATATGGCTCCAAAGTATTACTTGAAATAATGGGGATAACAGCTGTTGTAACAGGATTGGTAAATTACATATTTTTCTGGAATGTAGGATTGTGCGGAGCCAGTGGGGTAGTGTTTGCTTTTATTATACTTGCATCGTTTACAGGATTTAAGGAGGGAGAAATCCCGCTAACATTTATATTGGTTGCTATTATATTTATAGGGCAGCAGGTGTATGAAGGAATTGCGGTACAGGATAATATTTCAAATATGGCTCATATTGTTGGAGGAATTGTAGGAGCAATAGTGGGGTATTTGCTAAATAAAAAAACAAAATGATAATACAAAGATTTTAGAAATTTAGAAAGGAAATAAAATATGTGGGATGATGATCTTAGAAAGTTGCATAATAGCTGGAAAGATATTCAAATAGAACATACGGAAGAACCGATATATCATTATACTTCGAGAATAGGGCTAGATGGTATTCTTAAAAATAGGCAACTATGGGCAAATGATATATATATACAGAATGACAAATCTGAGGGAATTTATGTATTGGGGGTTTTAGAACAAAATATTGATAGTTTTGGTATTCAAGAGCATTATAAAAATGCAATTCTGAAACAAATGCAAAAAGCTAAGGTGGCTCTGCAAGATAGAAGTTATGAATATCTAAAACATCGTTCTTTTATTATTTCATTTTCGACTGCTGGTGATGAACTGACATTGTGGAATTATTATACTAAAAATGAAAATAGTGTAGGATACAATATTGCTTTTGATACTAAAGAGCTAATGAGAAAAATTAAAATAAAGAAATTGGTGTTAGATAATGATACAAATGTTTGTTATCCAGGAATAATGGATGTGAATTTTCACCATGGAAAAGTAATATACAATGAACATGAACAGTGTGAAATTATGAAGAAAGAAATTGAAAAATTCGCTGGTTATTTTGTCTCGAATGATGACTTTTGCCAATATTTATTAGTTGAAAAAATATTGTGGATTGGCAATTTTTTTAAGTCTTCATATTTTAAGCATGAACAAGAATATAGGTTAGTATTTTTTACTGGAACGGATAAGGAGTATCCAGATGCGAAGGAAATTGCTATGGAAATAGAAGGTGCAAAAAATAAGAATCATATAGAAGTATATTATAATCCGTATTCTGTATTGTCTGTAACATGTTCTCCGACTAATAAATTGGAAGATGTGGAGTATGCAAAGAAGTTTATGACGAGCATGTATCCTAATTTTAAGAATGTTAATGAATCTAAAATACCCTTTAGGATAATATGATTAAATCGCTAGGCAGAGAAAATTAAAAAGAAAATTTATTACCAGATTAGATATGAATGTTTATTGGGAAAGAAGGTGTATCGTTAGTGACTGAAGAAGAGTTTAAAGAAATATTAGATAAAGAGGAAACTGATACAGTTGAATTTAAGTCTTGGATAAATGCAAGAAATATGAAAGAAATTATTTCCCTTGCAGTTGATGAATTAATTGCATTTGCAAATACTAAGGGTGGAACAGTTTATTTTGGAGTAGAAGATAAGCCTATTGAAGTTACTGGCTGTGATAGGAATTATGATGGTCAGCGTATTATTGAGGGGATTTATGATAGAACTGTGCCACCATTATTTACAGAAATATCAGACTTCGAGTATCAAGGAAAACTCGTTATTGCAATATCAGTTAAAGCAGATGGAAAGACATATACCACTACAGATGGCAGATGTCTGAAGAGATTAGGTAGAAATTCAAAACCTGCATATCCGGATGAGTTGAGCAATGTTTATTCTTCTGTACAGAATCCGGATTTTTCAGGCAGAATTATAGGTGAGAGTACTCTGGATGACGTAAATAAGTTAGAAGTGTACAGTCTGAAGGAAAAGCTAAGAGTCAGGGATTCTAAATCTACATTACCAGATTTGGATGATATAGATTTTTTGAGAGACTTACAGCTTATAAAATATGACGGAGATGTAGAACGTCTGACTATTGCTGGTTTGCTCTTTGTGGGAAAAGAAACCTCAATTCAAAGATTGTTACCGCAGGCGGAAGTTATATATTTGCATTATTCGGCTGATAATTTAGAAGAATATGATGCAAGGCTTGATCTGAAGCTGCCATTGATAAGTGTCATTGACAAGTTGACAGAGAGGGTACAAGCTTATAGCAAGATAGAGAACATTCAGGTCGGATTATTCAGACTTGAGGTTGAAGATTTCCCAGAGAGAGTATTTCAGGAAGCGCTCCTCAATGCGTTGTCTCATAGAGATTATCAGAGCAATGCGGCAGTTTATGTAAAACAATATCCGGACCGAATAGTTATTGAAAATCCAGGCGGATTTCTTGATGGAATTACAGAGGACAATATCATAACACATCCATCTATACCAAGGAATAAACTGATAGCAGAGACACTGCAAAATTTGAAATATGTTCAGAGAACAGGTCAGGGAGTAGATATCATCTTTAAGGACATGGTTTCAATGGGTAAGCCTTACCCAAGATACAGATCATTTAATGATGCAGTCTCTTTGACAATATTCAGTGCGATAGATAACACAGAATTTGTCAAGTTTATTACCGAAGTACAGGATAAAAATAGTAAAATTATGCCTTTGGCTGAAATGATGATATTAAGAGATTTAATGGACAACAGAAAAGAGCAATTGTCAGAACTATCAAGAAAAGTCCAAAAATCGTTGGATGAAACAAAAAAGTCATGCAATGAGCTGGTTAGCAGAGGTTTGATTGAGATTGTTGGTAAGGAATATATGCTGACTGCCAAGGTATATGAAGCATTAAAGTCTGACGTGGAATATACTAGAGATAAAACAGTCCAGTATATAAAGGCAAAAAATATGATTTTAGAATATTTACAGACGAATGATCAGATAACATCTGCTAAGATACAGGAGATGTGTGGATTTACTAAGCAACAGGCGAGAAGTGTGATTGATAAAATGAGAAGTAAAGAACTGATAGATATTTGCAGGCGAGGAAATAAATCATATTATGTAAGACTTTAGTATTTCGAGTTTTCTTTCGAGTGGATTTTGAAAAAACTCGGAAGAAAACTCGAAAGGTAAGGAGGTAATTTGTTAATTAAAAACGTGAATTACAATATGCTTATATTGGGTGAACTTCAAAGATTGGAAGACTTGTCATCAGAGTATAAGGCAATACTTATTCTTATTAGTAAGAGAATTAGAAGAGATTTATGGCAGTGCGGTAAAAATGATGTAATGTTATATAAGATGCTAAATGAGTGTGGAAAGCAATTGGATATGGCTTATAAGGGTCCAGATCAATATATGGAACAAGATTTTACAGATTATATATTGAGTCTAAAACCATATTCTTTGTTTTTGGGAGTTCATTTACAGCCATATTATTTTGAAAAATTCGTATCGGATGTAAGATTAGAGAATTCTAGAAACATTATCGAAAAACAGTGGGATAATATCATATGTGCCGCAGAAAATAGTGATAAGGCATTTATAGATATTTTTGACGATGTTTTTTCAAAATGTATAGACCAATATGACGATGTATTTTTTCATACATTAAGTGATAGTGATGTTTTATGTAGAGTGGTTCCAGAATGGGGCTGGGATGAAAGCAGATTTATCCCATGGGATAATATAGATAATATGAATAGATGGAATCCACCAGGAAAAACATATTTGTACCTGTCTTTTGATGAGAATGAAAGAAAATATAATGATGAATTATCAGTTAGTGAATATATCTGTTTAGAAGAATACCGAGCCGAAAAAGATAACAAATATTCATTTTGTCATTTTAAACCGATAAAGAAGGGAAGAATCCTGGATTTATCGTATAATGACGTAGAACTATGGAAGATTGAAATGGCATTGGATAGATATCAAGAAATAGTTAAAGATTTATTTGTTAATTCAACATTGTCAGACCAAGCGGAATTAAAGAAGATGGGGACAACAAAGAGAAGCGTTAAGCGGTATATCAAGAAAAATGTTGATGAAACTATAATTGATAGATCGATTATTGAGAAAACAATTGCAAAAACATATTTAAAGATGGTATGTAATACGATTTATAAAAAAGTAGACGAAGATGATAATGCCGGAAAAGAGAAAGCATATAAATCATTTCATATTTTGGCAGGTTATTTGGAATCGAAAGGAATTACAGGAATTATATATCCATGTACAAGAACAAAGAAAATTATAGGAAAGAATCTTGTGCTATTTAATAGATATGATGCAGTTCCTATCAAGGATAGTATTCGGGAAATTATTTATAAATAGATGTCTAGCTGGTTATATAAATTACTTGTAAATAATGTTGTCAAGAATTTTGTGTATTATAAGACTATGAAATAATTGTATTGTCTCGAGTTTCTTTCGAGTTATTTTTAGAAAAACTCGAAAGAAAACTCGAAGGATAATTCAAAAAATATATATTATAAGCTAATTATGGAATGTGTAGAGAACCAAAGACAGTCACAAAATAAAGAATGAATTCAATTTTGATATCAGGACAAGTTTTAGAAGAAAGTATTTAACACTTAAAAAAGTGTTAAATATGACTATATCGAAAAAGTTATCAAGTGAAAATTAAAAAAGTTTTTGAAGAAAAGACAATCTAATCAATTTGGTTAAATTGTAATATACAAAATATAGTGAATTAAAGAAGGTGTATTTATGTACAAATTCCCGGATATTTCTCGTTGGTTTGATATTGTTGATTATGTCGAATATAATGGCTGTAGAAAAATAGAAGTTAATATGAAAAGACTCTCTCATACAGAGATAAGAGAATTTTGTAATGAATTTGCATTGTTTATATGTAGACTAAGATGTCCGTCACAAGATTGGCTGTTAAAGATGGAAAAGGCCATAAAGGGTATGGCTGGGTTGGATGTAACAGATAAGATGGTCTTGCGCAATATGTTTTATGCAGGATTCATTAGTGATGTAAAATATAAAGAAACAGGAGACTATTTGCAGTCATTTGATGATGAAGGAATAAAAGGATATTTTGGCGAATGTTTTTATTATATTTTGAGAAATCAAATATTTGAGGATGAAAAGGTATACATAGAACCACGAGTCCCTAAAAATTCATCCAAAGTACCAGGCATAGATTTTGTTGATATAAGAAAAGATTCCGAGGGCTATTATATGATAATCGGTGAAGTAAAAACAACTGAAAATGGTTACAGTTCAAGATTGACGGAAATAATTGATAGCTTTACAAGTCGTATTGATAAAACTTTTAGTGAAGTGTATCAGCAAATTAAGGATAATGATGATGGAAGTAATGAAGAATACTCTGCCTTTTTGGAGGATATGTTAGGTGTGTTTTATCGTATTACAGGGAATACTGAAAAAAGGAAAAGAGTTTCTGGAATTATTAATTACAATTATGAAGGTAAAAAAATAGGGCAGAAAGCACTTAGTGGGGTTAAAACAAAACTTGAAGGTATTGTTGATGATGACCCTATTTGTCGTAGATTTAAATTGATAGGAATATATAATTTAGAAAATGTAATTGAACAAACGAGGGATATTATATGGAACGTATTATAGATGCGGAGCACTTATATTCAAATATTAAAGAGTTGTTGGAAAAACAAAATGATATTGAAGAGGTAAGAAAACAGTTAGGAATAATTCATCTAAGAATACTGCAAAGAGATGTGATGAAGCGAACTAAGGAAAGAGACTGCACAAAAGAGTTGGTGGTTTATAACAAAATTGCATTTTACTTGCTTACTAAATTAACAAATTTTGAATATGATGAAGCTGTTTATTTTGAAGGGATGGAAATAGCTGCATTTTGTTTTGAAGTGTTGTTTAAAACAAAAATGTATAAACCACAAGAAGAAGTTGAATATGGATTTTTTTCTTCGATATGCTATGCTTTAGCAGAAAATCAAGCAAATAGTATTATTATGGCAAATAAGGTGCTTGATAATTATGAAGAATATTGCATAACGGGAAGATACATATATATATATATTGTTTTTAGCAAGAAAATATAAAAAGCTATCTAGAATGGTAGTAGTTGATGATACTGTGATAAAAGAAATAGTTAGATTTTCGAAGAGTATGATATATAGAAATGAAAAGAAAAATTATTTGAACGGTTTAGAAGATGTACTATTTCAGTTAAGAAATGAAGAGTCCGAAGATTATTATATGTTCAGACTGATTTACCTTGTTGCAAAAAGAATGGATATATGTTCAATACGTAATTTGCTGATAGATAATAGCGAGTTGGTAGATTATATTGATGTGTTAACACAGAAAGAAATTAGAAATGTGTTTGAATTGTGGCAATCTCAGAAATTTTTATTTGACGCTATGGAACAGATAAAAGAGACGGAGAATATATTTTTTTTATCTTTACCAACGAGTGCAGGAAAAACTCTTGTATCGGAACTTATTTTATATAAATTTTTATCGTATAAAAGGGGGATTGCAATATATATAGTTCCAACTATAGCGTTAACAAATGAGATCGAAAATTCATTTATTAGAAGGTTTAGGAAAGTTGGTATAAATGTAATTAAGGAGTTGGAGTATGATGACGAGAGTAGTATTGCGAAACCAGCAATTTTGATTTTAACGCCAGAAAAACTAGATTTGTTAGTAAGAAAACAACCAGAAGTATTAGAAGAACTGGAATGTATAGTATTTGATGAGTTTCACAAAATTTCTGATGGGCAACGGGGATGGTTAGAAGAAACATTAATTGCCTGGTTCGTATTCCATATGAATACATATAATTACAAAATTGTGATGATGTCTGCAATTGTGGATGGGCTGAAGGATAGCTTGTCAAATATAAAATCTACCATTTATGATAATAAGTGGACACCATCAAAAAAAATGTATGGCATGTTTTATTTGCCTAAAGATAATAAAAAAGTCTATGGTAATAATGTTAAAAAAGATGATGAAATAGCAGAAGAGTATAACTTAAGAATTAAGTATGATTTTAAACTTTTTGCCGATATACCAAATGTTTTTCAGAGGAAAACATTTGGTAAAAAGAGGAGAGATGGTAAAGATACAAAAAGATCTGATACAAAATATGATTTGTGCTGGAAAGCTGTAAATTCATTTGAGGAAGACACTATTTTGGTCTATTTTTATGCAAAAAAAGATATTAAGTCATTTATTTCAAAATGTGAAAAATATCGTGATAAAGATATGGATTCAAGATTGGAAAGTTTAAAACTTAACATAGCAAGACAATTAGGTTCAGAACATATGCTTGTGAAAGCACTTGATTATAAAGTTGGATTTCATGATGGCGATTTGCCAGAAGATGTTAGAAGCGTTATCGAAAGTGCTTATAAAAATAAATTAATAGATGTGTTGGCATGTACAACAACCCTAGCTGATGGTGTTAATTTGCCAGTTAGTACTTTGGTAGTAGGTACGTATTCTAATTACGATAACAATAGAAGACTGGATTTGAGAGATTACAAGAATATTGTTGGAAGAATTGGACGGGCGTTGATTGATACAGAGGGAAAGATTTTTTTGATAAAATATCCGGAGATATATAAGGAGGAAGATGTTCAGCATCTCAAAGAATATTATTATGGCGAAAGAATCACTAATTCATTAGAAAGTGCATTTGATGGAATTAAAGACGATTTACTAGTTGATGTTGAATCCTGCGCATATAAAGAAATGGATAAAGAGCGCAGGAATATCAAATCTATGATTGAAAGAATACAAATATTTGTATTTTCTTTATATGAAGAAATGCAAGAAAGTAATATAGTTGAATTTGAAGAAGCATACACTAAAGCATTTTTTTTAAAGCATTCATCTAAAACAGACAAGATTATGAATAGCTATGTTTCAAAATACTATAAGCTGGCTTGCGAAATACCATATGATTTTTTGCAGAAATGTAATAAAACGGGTGTTTCTTATGAAACTAATACTGTTTTAGTTCGATTGGCCCAGGAAGTGGGAGATTTTGAGGATGTATATGATATATTGTCAGAGAATGTTTATTTGAAGTTGCTGGAATGTAATGAATTTCTTCCGGAAGATGAGAGTGTTCAACATTATAATGCACTAATGACATGGTTAGAAGGTGGTTCATATAGAGAACTCAGGGATAAATATTTTGTTGAGGATGATGTTCAAAATTCAACAGAACGATGCACAAAATATATTAGAAGAATGTTTCAATATATTGTTCCGTGGGCTTTAAGTGCATTATTGGTATATATGGATGAGGAAACTGATTCCTATAGAGTGATGACATATTTGATTAGATGCGTCAAATATGGGTCTTTAGAGGAAGGTGTGGTTGCTTTATGCGAAAGTGGGATAAAGTCTCGAGAATTGGCAATTGATTTGAACAAATTATATGTGGATGATGCAAGCCAAGATACTGAAATCTCAGAATGGGTTGTAAATGTTCAAAAGGAAAGATTGGAGAAATCTTTTGGAAATAAATTTGATAGGTATATTCTTGAACAAGTTGCAAAATATCGATCCATTAAAAGAGAAGTAAGCCATTATTTTGAAAAAAGTCGAGCAATAATATGTCCTGTAAGAGGAGTTCAGTATTATGAATATTTTAATTTGGGGAGTAAGTATTTTGAGGATAATAAGAATGTATTATTGGTCCAAGATATGAACAATGAATATGATATGTATGCTGTGAAAGTTTTGACAAATAATGGCGAATTTATGTTAGGACATATTCCAATGACTTGTTCGGAAGAGGTTTTTGACTTGATTGAAAGTGGTTATCAATTAAAAAGTGAGATATATGAGATGAAAGAAAAATCACTTAAAATACGAGTTGAAAAAGTAGAATTAAACTTATAGAATGTATGTCCCATCTTAAGTGAATAATATTAGAAGGGGCATAGAATTTAAAATGCTCAATTAAATTCATTCATAGCATCTACATATCCTTGCAAGCCATCTGCTTTGAGAGCAAGTTCTGCATACAGCAGAGGAGCATCTTGAGCAAGCCTGTAAAGATATACAATATCATCAGGATTATCAAGAATGACAGATGAATTACACTTCTGGCAATTGATTATGAATGGGTCACTGTCATTTGCATATATAACGATGGAATCTGTGTCAGGTTCATACATACCAAACAGGTAACAAGAATTATTTTGTTTCATGGTGTTCTCCTTCCCACAGATACTTAGCACCATCAAGCAGCTCAATGATGGCAGGAAGCATATTATTATAGCTGGTCTGCAGCTCTGCGATTTCATTGCTGGTAGGTAGATTATCAGAATTCTGATTCTGATAATATCCAACAAATGCTTTCTGCATTTCAAGTAATTGAAGATACAAAGCATTGAGAGTCTACACAAGTGGATAGATAGTTTCTTTCTTGCCAACAACGCAGATTCGGTTATATATGCAGGAACGGACGAAGTAATCTTTCTTCATCATTCCACTGGCAAGAATACGTGCTTCAATTTGTTTGCGTTCAGCATCAGAAATTCTAAAACTGATAGTTGGGTGTTTATGTTGGTTACTCATGGTAATGCTCCTTTCGTTTTGAATGGCAGTAGAGTGATGGTTTTAAATCACTCGCAAGCCACAGTTGATTATTCACAATAAGTAGTAAAAATGTAGATTATATCAAGTCTTCAGATAAATTGATGCCTGAAATTGTGCTACTAATTTGCTACTAAAAAGTTTCAAAACGATGTGAAAAGCGTGATATTTGGCGAAGCAGATATGCTTGAAATGTAGGAAATATCAGCCTTTGTTGGATGACGATAAAATATATGGGAAGAGTTTGAATAACGGACAGAAATGCCGAAAGCCTGTATTTATGCGGGCTTCCGGCATTTGTTTTATCAAATGGCTCTAGTTTGGCTCTATTTGTGGGGAGAGTAATAGCAAGATTAAGGAGAAATTATGGAAAAGATAATTATATTAAGAGGTAACTCTGGAAGTGGAAAAACAACAGTAGCTAGAGCGTTGCAAAAGAAATTTGGATACAATACAATGATGATTTCACAAGATGAGATTAGGAGAAATATCTTGTGGGTTAAAGATGGCGTTGATACTAAGGCATTACCACTTATGATAGAACTTATGAAATATGGGTATGAGCATTGTGATGTGGTTATTTTAGAGGGCATCATGTATGATGAGTGGTATAGTCCTTTGTTCAAAACGGCAAATGAATTGTATGGAATGGATATATATGCGTACTATTTTGATATACCATTTGAAGAGACGGTCAGGCGGCATAATACACGAGATAAAAAACAGGAATTTGGTGAAGAAGATATGCGTAGATGGTGGAGAAAAAAGGATTTTTCATCAGTTTTTAATGAAAAAATTATTACATCTGACATTGATGCAGACAGTATTGTTGAAATGATATATATAGATTCAGCAAATGAAGGATAAGGGTATTACGTATGGCAAGAACAGAAAAAGTGATAATGACAAATATTTGTATGGTGTTTAGTGAAAATAGGGTACTTGTCCAAGATAAGACTGGTGACGATTACTCTGGAATAACATTTCCGGGAGGACATGTGGAAAGAGGAGAATCATTTACAGATGCTGTGATACGCGAAGTGTGGGAAGAAACTGGATTGAAAATTTCAGAACCAAAACTTTGTGGGATAAAAGACTGGATGAAGGATGAAGAAACAAGATATATAGTGTTATTATATAAGACAGATAAGTTTGAAGGAATAGTTACTTCGTCTGAAGAAGGGGATGTATTCTGGCTGACATTAGATGAAATGAAGCAGAGAAAACTTGCTTATGGAATGGATAAGATGTTGGAAGTATTTTTAAATGACAATATTAGTGAATATTTCTTTTTTGAAGAAAATGGAAAATGGATAGAAGAGTTGAAATAGTTTAAATAAATGCAAAGGAGTTTGAAGTGGATATTTTATTTAAGAATGATGATTTTGTATTTTCATACAGAGTTGGTGGAATATTGATACGCAATGGAAAAATTCTATTACAGCGTCCTAAGAATGATGATTATTCCATTATAGGTGGACATGTAGCAGCAATGGAAACAAGTATAGAAACTTTGAAGCGGGAATTTGAAGAAGAACTTCACACTAAAATAGAGGTAGATAATCTGCTGGCGATTGGTGAAATATATTTTCCATGGGGTAAAAGACCATGTCATCAGATATGTTTATATTATAATGTACATCTCGTTAATTATGATATTCCTTTAGATGGAGTATTTCATGGTTATGATGGTCTGGATGACAAAAGGATTGATTTAGATTTTTGCTGGGTTCCACTTGAGGATTTAAAGAATGATGTAAAGGTATATCCGCAGGAGTTGGTACCTTATATTCTTGAACCAAAGAAGGAAATTGTACATTTTGTTTCAAAGCAAATTTAGAAGATGAGATTATAGGTGTCGATGGAGAAGAAATATGTTAGAAGTTAAATTTTATGATACAGTAGATGATTCATTACTGAAGTTTGCAGTAATAATTTCACAGAGCAACGGCAAGTGGGTGTTTTGTAAGCATAAAGAAAGAGATACCTATGAAGTGCCGGGAGGGCATCGAGAAGCAGGCGAAAATATTCTCGAAACCGCTAAAAGGGAGCTCCAGGAAGAAACAGGAGCAGTAAAATATGAGATAAAGCCAATCTGTGTATATTCAGTGATAGGCAAGACAAGAGTAAATGATACAGGCGAGGAAACCTTTGGAATGCTTTATTTTGCGGAGATAAATGAATTCGCTAAAGAATTACATAGTGAAATGGAAAAGGTTATATTAATGGATGAGTTGCCTGAGAATTGGACATATCCGTTGATTCAGCCTAAATTGATTGAAAAATATAAGCAGATAGAAAAGCAGTCTTACAGTCAGATACAGCTGGTAGAAAACAGACTATTATAAGAAGCAGGAGCGGGTGAAGGAAGTGGCTGCTCTTGAGGAGAAACTGGAGGGTGCACAGGTTGTTCTTGAATTAAAAGAGGAAAGGATTGAATCTCTGGAAAAGGAAATTGAGAATAAGCGTGTCAGTATTCGAAAAGAACAATTCGAAGCTCAAAAGATGTTGGATGATACCAAGGCTGAAACTCAGAAATTGCAGTCAGAGGAAACGGATTTACGTCTGAAGAATTCTGAATTGCGGTTAGAGTATTCTGAAAATGTAGATAAGCTCACAGATAAACAAAAGGAAATCGAGGCAGCTCAAAAAGAGGCTGACAAGTGGATGATGATATCGGATACCGCAAAATGGCAGACGGAACAGGCACAGATTAAACAGGAGAAGGCAGAAAGGCTTAAGAAGGAACTTCTGAAAACCGTAGATGGCGATGATTATCTGAAGGAGCAGGTGATAGAATTGAGATATCAGAATCAGATGCTCCGGGAGGAGAACCGAAGCCTGAAGGATAAGCTGGAAAAGGCGTATGAGTTTATGAAGCAGTTTGTGATTGGCGGGATGAATCTGCTGGAGAGGTTTTTGGAATGGATTGGGGAGAAAGTTAAGGATGTTGGGAGAGGAAGGTAGGGTGGAGCTAAGGCTCCGCCCTATTAATCTTTAAGAGATGTAATATATTTCATAAATTCTTTTTTGAAATAAAATGCTCTGTTTTTATCAGATATTTCACGACCATAAATACTGGAATATATAGGATGATATGGTTTTGAATCTTTTGTACGAATTTGAATGAATTTGCCACTTGCAGTATGTAAAGTCGATCTGACAGATTCAGATAATTGTTGATTTAACTGGTCACAGATGTAGTAATAGTCTGCTTCAAGTTGCTGAGCAAGAACATGATATTTCGGTAGAGATAGGTCAACCTGAATTGGAGCTAAGTACATCCAGTCTGCAGGATTTCCATCCTTACTGATAGGAACATATAATAAACGCTGGAATTTTTTATATAACTTAGTGTCTTGAAATCTGCGTTTGGATAATAACTCGTCGATAATAGAGGCGGTTTGTGTGATAAACATTGTTTCTAATGGCTTGCCGGTTCGGTCACACTTGTTGGTTTTTAATTCTCCGTCTTCAAAATCAAGAGTAGTATTGGAAAGATTTAATCCGATGGTCAATTCCAAAAGTTGTCCGGTCTTCCCTTTATTGATTTTCATCATGGCATCTTGAACTTGGTCAGGGGACAGATACTCTTTGAAGGGAATATAGGCAAGTTTTTCTATTCTTGTCTGTGCTTCGATAAGTTTCATGATTCGGATACCTCCTTAAAAAATTCATTAATTTCAACACTAAGTACATTTGCAATCTGGTTCAATACAGATATAGAAAGACTCTTATCACAGCCGGCGGCCTCGATTTTTGATAGATAGCTGATGCTGATTTTTGCCCGCTCTGCAAGTTGTACTTGTGTTAATTTGGCTTGTTCTCTGTAATGTTTTATATTTGCACCTATAACGCGATATAGGTCTGTATCGTTTTCGAAATGCATACCAGTACCTCTTTCACTATTTGTGAATATTATCGCATGAAATACAGCTTAAACAAATTCACTTATAGTGAAAGAAAATTGCTATGGATTTTCCAGAAAAATTGAGTTACAATAGATAAATCAAAATAAAAGAAGGAGGTATGTCTTATAAGTTTACAACCAAATAATTTTAGGCTTGAACCAACAACAGTCTGGTCCTTTCCAGACAGAGGAAGTTGGGCAACGCATTCAGGAAAGTATCGAGGTAATTGGTCTCCGTATGTATCAAGAAATCTGATACTTCGCTATTCAAAGCCGGGAGACTGGCTCTTAGATCAATTTATGGGTGGTGGAACAACCTTGGTAGAGGCAAAGCTACTCAATCGTCATGCGGTAGGCGTTGATATCAATCCGCAATCCGTTTCAATATCTGAAACAAATTTACAATTCCAATGTGAATCCAAATCAAAAATATTTACACGAAATGGTAATGCTACAGATTTGCATTTTATTAAAGATAGTCGAATTGACTTTATTTGTACGCATCCACCATATGCAAATATCATTAAATACAGTAAAGGGATAGAAGGGGATATCTCATTGCTTGCTGTAGATGAATTTTTATCTGAAATGAAAAAGGTAGCAGATGAATCATTTCGAGTTCTGAAAAAAGGTAAAATATGTGCAGTTATGATTGGGGATGTAAGAAAATATGGAAAAGTAATTCCTTTAGGATTTCGTATGATGGAATGCTTTTTACAGGCAGGATTTGTGAATAAAGAGATTATTATTAAAGAACAGCACAATTGTCGTTCTACTGATTATTGGGAGACACAAAATAATAATTTTTTACTTCTGGCACACGAGTACATATTTGTTTTTCAGAAGTAAGATGATTCACAAAGAGTGAAAGTTTTGGTTGTTATTTTGTATGTTTGCAAGTATAATGGATATGTAAAAGATTGCCCGTTATGGACATAGAGAAGAGGAATCAAAATGAGTAATTCAAGTGTTGCTCCATTTGTGAAATGGGCTGGTGGTAAGCGTCAGTTGATTCCACAGATAAAGGAAAGAATGCCTAAACAGTATAAGGATTATTATGAGCCATTTGTGGGTGGCGGTGCAGTTACATTTGAATTGCTACCTGCAAATGCTCTGATAAATGACATAAACAAAGCATTGATAAATGCATACAAGCAGATATGTAATGCACCGAAAGTATTTATGAAGGCTGTAAATAAGCTTGATGAAGAAATGTGGGAAGATGGTAAGGAATACTATTATTCTCTGCGTGAGCATTACAATGATAAGCTGATGAAAGCAGAATATGATGTGGAATTGGCTGCGTTGTTTGTCTTTATCAATAAGCATTGTTTTAATGGCTTATATCGTGTAAACGGCAAAGGATTATTTAATGTTCCGTATAACAATAGCCGTCGGACTTCTGTTGATGAGGAGGCTATTATGGCTACTTCAAAGTATTTGCAAGGCGTAACTATTATAGATGGAGATTTTGAAGTGGCATGTAAGGATGCAAAAAAGGGTGATTTTGTATTTATCGACAGTCCATATGTACCATTGAATCCAACGTCTTTTGAGTCATACACAAAAGAGGGATTTGATATAGAAAGCCACAGACGTCTAGCAAAACTTTATGATGAATTAACAGCCAGAGGTTGCTATTGCATGCTCACAAACCATAATACAGAGTTGATAAATGAGCTATATGGGAACAAAGGTTACAAAATAGATGTTGTAAGTGTTAAGCGTATGATTAATTCGGATGCATCCAACAGGGTTGGTGAAGAAGTGATTATATGTAATTATTGAGGATAGTAATGAATTTTAATTTGTATGTTAGAAAATTAAATGAAGTAATAGAAAAAAGCCGTTTAGAAAATGCCTACAGCCATATTGTGTATCAGATATTTGAACTTACATTAGATGATGAAAATATTCTATTGTAGATACTTCAACGTTGAAGAGAACAATAAATAAGGCAACAGCACCTAGTGATGCTATTGCAGTACCAGATTTTGTTATTACAAGAAAAGGATATTCCTTCGACGGTTTTCAAGATTCAGATGATATTCTTGGATGCGTTGAAGTGAAATACAAAGATGTTGATGTAAAGAATCCGGATAGGCTATGTTCCACTCCACAAAATAAAGGTTACTTGGATGTTTATGATAAAGTGATTTATACTAATGGTTGGATATGGAGATTATATGATAATAGCTCCCAATATAGCATTGAAATTAATTTCAAAGAGGACTTTTCAAATGCAGAGTATGGAAAATTGTTAGATTTTTTGTGTTCAATAAATTGGGGTGAGAAAAAGTAATAAACAAAATTAATATAGACTTATTCGTATGAAAAAGTTTTATTGAAATAGTAGATATATTAAAGGAGTCGGGAAAATGGAAAACTTATTCACAAAGAAAGTGCCATTATATTTCGAGACGGAAGAATCACAGTTAATTGTGGGTGATTCGTTTAAGATTCTAACAAAAATGAAACCGGAATCTGTGGATATGATATTTGCAGACCCCCCATATTTTTTAAGTAATGACGGGATTACCTGTCAGGGTGGTAAGATGGTTTCGGTAAATAAAGGCTCATGGGATAAGCTTTCAGAAAGTGGAACCAGCGTCGAAGAGAAACATAAGTTTAACAGAAAGTGGATTAGGTTATGTAAGAAAGTACTCAAGCCGAATGGCACAATATGGATATCAGGAACATTACACAATATTTATTCGATTGGTATGGCATTGGAGCAAGAAGGCTTCAAGATAATAAACAACATAACATGGCAGAAAACAAATCCACCACCAAACTTAGCATGTCGATGCTTCACACATTCTACGGAAACCATTTTATGGGCAAAGAAGAATGATAAGAAGTCTCGGCATTTTTTTGATTATCAGAAGATGAAAAAAATGAATGGTGGAAAGCAGATGAAGGATGTGTGGACTGGAGCTTTGACGAAACCATCAGAAAAGACAGAAGGTAAGCATCCGACACAGAAGCCAGAATATCTGCTTGAGAAAATAGTGTTGGCATCTACGGAAAAAGGACAAGTTATTTTAGATCCTTTCTGCGGCTCCGGAACTACCGGAGTAGAGGCAGTGCGATTTGGGCGGAAGTTTGTTGGAATAGATGTAAGCGAAGAATACTTGGAGATATCCAAAAGGAGATTGGAGAAGGTAAAAATAGATGCGAAAGAACATTGAGATATCTGATGAAAAGATAAATGAATTTTTAGAACAGTTTTATAGCTATTTTGAAAGTGGATATGCATTTGAAGAATTTTTGAAAGTGTATCTTGAAAAGATTGGTCTTGATGAAGTTGTTGTTACACAGCGTTCCTCGGATGGAGGAATTGACTTGGAGGCTGTAAGATATGGCGTTGGTGGATTTGCTGGGGCAGATGCTGTTGATTATTTTGTTCAAGCAAAGAGAAATAAACCGGGAACGACAATTCCAATAGAAAAAGTGAGAGCACTTAGAGGTGTGATGCCTTCGGGAAGTAAAGGTATATTTATTACGACTGCAAGTTATTCGAAGAAGACAGAAGAATTTGTGGATGCAGACCCATCACGTCCGATAATTCTTATAGATGGAAAATCTCTTGTTGAAAGCTGTATTGATAACGAGATTGGTTTTGTATTTACACCAGTATTCAGTAAAAATGCCATGGATGCATTGAAGGATGAATGTGATGATTTAGTAAAAGAAGATGGAACAGTAGTAGAAGAGAATGAGGGTGTTAAGCTGGTCGTAGATAAGCAGATTTCTGCTAATGACATTCGAGCAAGAATACTAAGATTACCGAAAGCGGTTTCTAATTTGTTACCATATGATGCACATAAAGTTAAAGTGATATTTAATGGAATGGCACCTAAAGAATTAACAATAGCTAAGAATAGAGGATACCTTGCAGGCGTAACAGATTTGTATAAGGAATCCGGATTAATTGCTGAAGATGGTTCGTACAATCCGTGTAAGGCGATATGGAAATTCTCAGAGGATAAAATAGACATTATTATAAAGGAGCACTGATAGATGAGAGATTTTGATGAATGGCTTAGTAAATTTCGTGCCAGTATTTCTAGCTACGATTATTATATAGATTTTGAGAAGGTTGTTAAAAATGTTGAGGAAATCAAGGTAGAATTGAATATTCTGAATACACTCATCGGTTCGAAAAATATTGAAGAGGATTTTGAAAAGATAATGACAAAATATCCGGAAACATTACAGTGCATTCCGTTACTTCTTGCAGTACGAGGATATGAAATATATGCACAGGATGAAGATGGTGCATTTTTGTATAACTTCAAGAAGATGAATTACAGTGTGGAGCAGTATAAGATCTTCATGCGTAAGACAGGGCTGTTTGATATGATTGCAAATCATTTGGTGAATAACCTCGTAGATTATGCTTTGGGTATTGAAACAGGATTGGATTCTAATGGGCGTAAGAACCGGGGCGGTCATCAGATGGAAGACTTGGTTGAGAAATACATAGTGGCAGCAGGTTTTAAGAAGGATGTAAACTATTTCAAAGAAATGTACTTAAGGGATATTGAAGAAAAATGGGACATTGACTTATCAGCACTTTCTAATCAGGGTAAAGCTGCTAAGAGATTCGATTTTGTAATCAAAACGGATAAGATGATTTATGTTATTGAGACAAACTTCTATGGTGGTGGTGGTTCAAAACTCAATGAAACTGCAAGGAGTTATAAAATGCTTTCGCAGGAGGCAGATACCATAGATGGATTTACATTCGTCTGGTTTACGGATGGAATAGGTTGGAAAAGTGCGAGAGGTAATTTGAGGGAAACATTTGAGGTCTTGGATACGATTTATAGTATTGATGATATGGAGAATGGGATAATGTTAGAATTATTTTTGTGATAGAAGGGATGGACATATGAAATATTATTATGATGTAGTACTTTCTTTTGCTGGTGAAGATAGGGAATATGTGGAAGAATGTGCGGATATATTGACAGCACTTGGAATTAAGGTCTTTTATGACTCGTATGAGCAAGATGTATTATGGGGAAAAGATTTATATACTTTTCTCGCAGATATATATTCTAATAAAGCGAGATATGTAATTGTTTTTATATCGCAGCATTATGTTAAGAAATGTTGGACTAAGCATGAGTTTAAATTCATTAATGAAAGAATGTTTAATAGTGAAACGGAGTATTTGTTGCCTGTTTTTTTAGATGATACAAAGTTGTGTGGTATTCCGGAAACGCAGGGATACTTGACCAATAAAACACCTTATGAAGTAGCTGTCATGTTCGCAAAAAAGATAAATAAGGATATTGATGTAGAGTTAATGAAGAGTGAATTGCAACAGAGTCTTCCAACATACGAGATTACAGTTAGGGGGAGAAATGTTCGGTTTTATAGTGCAGTGGAAGAATTTGATGCAGAGTATCCGCTTTCGTTTTTAATGGAATTGTATAAATTAGATATGTTGTATGATTTATTTATTTTACCAGCGCTTGTGCCGAATTAACATAAAATTTATTTGCATATCTTGACAGAACCTGATAAAAGAGATATATTGAAGATGTCTGTTTAAAGTGTAGCTTTTACGCTTTGTAACATTCTATTATCTGCTGAATTAAGATATAGATAGTGACACATTGAAATGATACACATGTGCCTTCTATTTCGCTACCTTTCAGCAGGAGCGAATTTTTTATTTTAAGGAGGTATGAGTTATGAAAGAACTCACAATTACAATTCCAGTAAAATCTTTTAAAAAGTTTGACAATCCATATGATTCAAAAGCTATGGCTGCAAAGTATCAGTTCTTTGTTAATGTTGCAGATATTCCTTCTGAATGGTTGGAGTGGTTGTCGGTTAACCCAAGAGAACAGAAACTTACTACAGATGTTGCTAGAGATATTGCAAAATCATTACGTAGTAGTAAAAAGAATTTTCATGTGTTAAATAGAGGAATTTTACTCTCGGCAGAAGAGGTAACTTTTGATAACAAAGAAAAGATGGCTACAATTAAGTTTCTTAATCCCAATATGCATGGTATTGTAGATGGTGGACATACATATCGTCAAATATTAAAATATCAGGAAGAGATAAATCCAATATATGAAAAATATGTGCAAGTAGAGGTAATTACTAGTTTTGACAGTATAGAAGAACTAGCCGAAGCAAGAAATAATTCTGTGGCAGTTGATGATAAATCTATAGAGGAATTAAGAGGTACTTTTGACCCCATCAAAAGAATTATTGAAAATCAAAGGATTCAGGGTGAAAAATATTTTGATAGAATTTCGTTTAGACAAAACGAATTCTGGGGAAATAAGGATGTTAATAATATTATAGATGTTAGAGAAATTATATCTATAATTAATATGTTTAACCCTATATTGTATGATCCGATGACGCCTACTCATCCTATTCAGTCATATACAGGTAAGGCAGCAAGTTTGAATAAATTTTTAAAAATGTCTCCTCCAGGAGTTAAAGAAGAAGACCCGGAGTATAGAAAAGCAGTAATTGAGAAATTGACGAAAATTATTCCAGATATTTTTAAACTTTGGGATGATATAGAGGTTAATTTTGCTAAAGTATCTAAGGAACTTAATAGAAGGTATGGAAGCAAGCCGTATTCAAATTATGGTAAAGATAATGTGAAAAAAATTTCTATGTTTTCGAATGTTGAGATGGATTATACCGTACCAAAAGGAATTATGTATCCAGTTGTTGGAGCATTCAGAGCGTTAGTGTGCGAAAGGGATGGGCAGTATGATTGGACTATTTCTCCGTTTAATGTATGGGATGAGAAAAAGGAGCAGATTGTCACATCGGTTTTGGAAAGTTCGGCACAATTTGGGAATAGTCCTGATAAACTTGGAAAGTCAACATTATTATGGGATTCATTATATAATATGATACTAATCTATAGGATAACAAATGAAATGAAAAATAGGTAGGCTATGATAATGTCCTTTTGTGAAGTAGGAGCGGGAGTGAAATACTGACAACAAAATGACAATACAATCCCTAGAAAATCTACGCAATATGTAGAAACCATATAAAACTCCTTGATTCCTGCCTTAAAAATCAACGAAAAACACCACATAACAACTTTACAAAGAGGAGTTTGAATAACGGACAGAAATGCCGAAAGCTTGTATTTATGCGAGCTTCCGGCATTTGTTTTATCAAATGGCTCTAGTTTGGCTCTATTTGTGGGCGGGATAAGGGTTGCGAAAGCACTGATGGAGAAATAAAGGCATAATGGTAAGGAAAAAGTGATATATGCATCTTGGAAGCACAGCAATACTGAAAATTATAAGTTCAGCTGGAACAAAAAGTATGTTATGTACTGGAGAATTCCGGGGATCTGTGGGGAGTAATTGCGGGAAAAAAGGGAAAAGCGTATAATGCAAGAAAATAATGTTTTCACAGTGTAAAATAGAGGAGAGAACTATCATGCAGAAAATACTGATTGTAGAAGATGATACAAATATCAATAATCTGCTTAAGGAAGCATTATCCAAAGCAGGCTATTCCTGTGAGCAGGCGTTTTCCGGAACTGAGGCAAAGCTGCTTTTGAATATGCAGGAGCATAGCTATGCACTGGTGTTGCTGGATTTGATGTTGCCGGGAATTACAGGAGAAGCAGTTCTGGAGGAAATACGGAAAAAGGGAAATCTTCCGGTTATTGTTTTGACTGCGAAAGATAGCTTGGATGAAAAGGTAAAGGTTTTAACTAGTGGGGCTGATGATTATATAACGAAACCTTTTGAAATCAGAGAGGTACTGGCAAGAATTCAGGTACAGCTTCGTCATACAGAAGAAAAGGAAATAAAAGAATCTAACCTTTCGTTCAGAGAGATGGTATTGAACAAAGCTACTTTTCAGGTCAGCATTGGTGGAAAAATACTTCCTAAGATAACAAGACAGGAGTTTGCGATTTTAGAATTACTGCTCAGAAATCCGAAGCAGGTTTTCAGTAAAGAGGACATTTTTGAATATGCGTGGGACGAACCATATATGGGTGAAACAAAAACTCTGGATGTACATATAAGCAATATTCGTAAAAAGATAAAAACAGTTACATCTGAGGAATATATTGAAACAGTCTGGGGAATCGGTTATCGTCTTCATCTATAATCTTTACTCTTTTTTTACTATTTATTTGCGTTTGATTAGGATTATTCCTTTATGATTAATGCAGATAAGAAAAAGGAGATGAAAAACTTGAGCGAAATGTTATTGGAAACAAGAAATTTGACTAAGCAATATGGACACCATAAAGCTGTGGACAGTGTCAATATGCATATTAAAAAAGGTGCTATTTATGGTTTTATCGGTCGGAATGGAGCTGGGAAGACAACTTGTCTGAAGATGATCAGTGGACTTTCCAAGCCAACTTGTGGAGAAATCGAGATGTTCGGATACAAGGGAAAGGATTTGCAAAAAGTTCGATCACGGATAGGATGTCTGATTGAGGCGCCGGGACTTTATGGAAATATGACTGCATATGAAAATCTGAATATCAAATGCAAGCTGTTTGGAATAAAGAAAAAAAGTTATATTGAAGAAATATTGAGAATTATCGGTCTGGAGGATGTGGGAAAGAAAAAAACAAAACATTTTTCACTTGGAATGAAACAGCGTTTGGGAATTGGTCTTGCTTTGGTTGGAGAACCAGATTTATTAGTTCTTGATGAGCCAATCAATGGATTGGATCCACAGGGTATTGCAGAGATCCGGGATACGATTCAGAGACTTCAGAAAGAGAAGAATATGACAATATGCATTTCCAGTCATATTCTTGAGGAATTATCGAAGATTGCTACTGATTATGGAATTATTCATAATGGAAGTTTATTACAGGAAATTACAAGAGAAGAATTAATAAGAAGATGCAGTGAACGGATAGAGTTGACATTGGATCATCCGAAACAGGCGATTCCGGTGATGGATTCTATGGGATTTACCAACTATCAGGTAACAGATAAAGAGCATATTCATATTTTTGAACGATTGAATGAAAGTGCAGCGTTGAATATGGAACTTGCAAAGTCAGGAATTCCGGTAAAAGGGATTTCCATAACCAGTGAAGAACTGGAAACTTATTTTCTGAATCTGACGGGAGGTGCGGATCATGCTTAATATAATAAAAATGGATTTATACCGGATGCTTAAAACCAAAAGTATGTATGTAATCTGGATCGTACTGGCAGCAATATTATTGATTACAACATCTTTATGCAAGACAGATTATGAGCTTTTGACTGAAAAGGATGCCATGAAACAGGAGCAGGTTACTGAACCTACTGTGGATAATATTAATGTGGGAATGATGGTAACGCTGCCTACGGAGCCGGGAGAAAAGGTGACGGTATATGATATCTTTTTTGCCAATTCCCAAGGAAAATTGTATGCACTGCTTTTGGTGATTTTTACTGTTCTGTTTTCAACAGCGGATATCAGTAGCGGATATATTAAGAATATAGGAGGTCAGGTTAGAAATAGAGGGACTCTGATTTTTTCCAGGGCAATTGCCTTGGCTGTCTTTACGGTACTGACAATGGCAGGTGCATTCTTATTTCAGGCAGCGGCGAATGGTATTTTTTTCGGGGAATTGGAATGGGGAAATACAAAGGCAATTTTATCTTATTTTGTGACTGAACTGGCTCTTCATTATGCACTTGTGCTGATTTGTATGGCGATTGCAATTATTTTGAAAAATAATGTAATCAGCATGGTCATTGCTGTCTGTCTTAGCATGAATGTAATGACCATTGTGTATGGGGTGATCAATAGTGCTATTCAAAAAATAGGAATTCAGAATTTCCAGATTTATAAGTATACGATAACAGGGAAATTATCACTGCTTCCTATGAATCCGAGTGGAAATGAGTGTTTGGCGGCATTTGGTGTGGCAATAGTGTTCATCGTTATGATGATATCAGTAAGCAGCGTTGTTTTTCAAAAGAGGGATATTTAACGGATGTATATCGTAATTGGGATATTAGCAGGAATTATTATCTTACAATTTATTATTATGTGGAAATACCAGCGGCAGGTGAAAGACATCTGCCGCCAATTGGCGTTTATGATGAAACATGACAGTAACATGTTGATTAACCATGAATTTGATGTGGGTGGAATAGGAAAGCTTTCTGACAAGTTGAATGAGCTTCTGGAACTGCGAAGAAAAGAGAAGCAGCATTATCAGGAGAAAGAAGCTCTGATTGCGGACACTTATACAAATCTTTCTCATGATATCCGCACACCACTGACATCTTTGGACGGATATTTCCAGCTAATGGAAGAATGTGAAAATATAGAGGATCAGAAACGTTATTTAAGCATTATCCATGAAAGAATTCATAGTCTGAATGAAATGTTGGAAGAACTTTTTATGTTTACAAAGTTAAAAAACGAATCTTACAGTTTGGAATTGACATTGTGCTGTATGAACCGGATTTTGAAAGAAACAGTTTTTTCATACTATGATGAATGGGTAAGAATGGAAATTCAGCCGGATATTCAGATTACGGAAGAACAGTTGTATATACATGGAAACAGGCAGGGACTCCGCCGTGTTATCCAGAATGTGATAAAAAATGGGCTGGATCATGGAGAAAAGAAGATTAGCATTGTGTTGGAACGTGATCAAAATCAGGCGGTGCTTAGAATCAGCAATCAGGTTACACATCCAGAACAGATTAATATAGATCAGGTATTTGAGCGATTTTATAAAGCAGATGTTGCCAGAAGTAAAACATCTACTGGATTGGGACTATCTATTGCAAAGGAGTTGGTTAGTCGGATGGATGGAGAGATTGAAGCAAAAATAGAAAAAAAAGAGTTTATTGTTGAAATGAACTTTCCGATTGTAACCGATGCTAAATGAAAAGTCTAATCCCCCAGCTATGCTGGGGAGAATGAAATAGTTGGAAACGGTGAGGATATCAATAAAAAACCTCCTGTGATATATTAAGAATGGTGTCGCAAGCCAAACTTAATCACAGGAGGTGGTCCATATGGACAATAGAAGTTTATCACATACAAAATGGAAATGCCAATATCACATCGTATTTATTCCAAAATATCGGAAGAAGGTATTGTATGGAAAAGTAAGAGAAGATGTGCGAGAAATTCTGAGCACACTGTGCAAATACAAAAATGTCGAAATAATAGCAGGTGCAGTTTGTGTAGATCATGTACATTTAAGTATTGCAATACCACCAAAGTTAAGTGTCTCAGATTTCATGGGATATTTAAAAGGCAAAAGTACCCTGATGATATACGACCGTCATCCAGAATTGCAGAGCAAATGGGATAAAGCATTTTGGGAAAGAGGATATTATGTAGAAACAATCGGTAATATCACAGACGAAGCAGTACAAAAATATATAAAAGAGCAAGCAGAAGAATCGAGAAAAGAAGATTCAAGAAGTACCGCTTTATAGCGGACCAGTAAAAATGCTTGCGGTACCGCCCTTTGGGGCGAGCAGTAACATAGCCCTTTGGAGGGCTTATAACAAACCACCAGTTGAACTGGTGGTTGCTGACTTCAGAAATGGAAGTATTTTCTGGAGCAGGATTACCAGAAGGAAGCTCATGACGGGATTCGTGAGTATTATGAATCCCATGGGGTAAAGGTGCCGGCGGAAGGAATTTCTCCCATGCAGGAGTTTAACAGGGATACCCGGGGGCTAATCTTTCTGGATGCCACAGTGGTAAGTGAAGCATTTCTGCATCATGAGACAAGAAAACTGGATAATGCAGGCTGTTTTTCCTTTGGAGATGTCAAATATGAGGCCAGTACAGCCCTTGCCAATGCAGAGGTGGAAATCGCCTATGACCCCATGAATACAGAGACTATAAAGGTTGTGTATCAGGACATGAAACCAATCATGGCACACCGGGTAAGTATCGGAGCTTTCTGTGATAAAACGGTGGATGTACCGGTTGGAATGACGGACAAGATACCGGAAACATCCAGATTTCTGGATGCTCTGGAAAAGAAATACAAAGAGGATCACAGGCTGATAGCAAATGCCCTTTCTTTTGGTGATTATGGAAAGGCAGGTGGCAGCCATGTATGAGGAATTCTTTGAGCTGATGCATACGCCGTTTACAAGAGATATTCCGGCAGACAGGCTGTATGGTTCGAGGCAGATAGAAGATGCCCTGGGGAGACTGACATACGTGGCAGACAGGCAGTTGTTTGCGGTAGTTACTGCGGACCCGGGATGTGGAAAATCAACGCTTATCCGGATGTTTGAAAGCAGACTACCAAAGGATAAATATATGCTGCTGTATCTGTCTGATTCGAAGCTGACACCGAGGTGGCTGTATGCAGGACTTCTTGACCAGATGGGACTGGAGGCAAGGTTCTACCGGGGAGATTCAAAGAGGCAGCTGCAGAAGGAAATCGAAACTGTCAGGACCGTCCAGAAAAAGAAAGTGGTGTTTGTACTGGATGAAGCCCATCTGCTGGGGAAGGAAACTTTGGAAGAATTTCGTTTCCTCTTGAATTACAGGTTTGATTCAGCCAGCCCCATGAGTCTGATACTGGTAGGACAGACAGAGCTGTGGAATCAGAAGCTAAGGCTGCAGAGCTACGCAGCTATCCGACAGAGAATCGATATGAATATCGTGTTGAACCGCCTGGACAGGGCAGAAACTGGCAAATATATCGCGGAACATATGGCGTATGCAGGAGTGAAACAGGATCTGTTCACCAGTGGAGCAGAAGATGAAATCTTCAAGGTATCCGCAGGCATACCACGGATGATCAACAGAATCTGCGAGAAAACACTGATGTACGCATATCAACAGCAGAAACGGCTGATAGATGAGCATATGGTGCGATTTGTAGCTGACCATGAAATGGTTGGAGGAATAGAGTAAGAAATCCGGGGCGAGAGCCCCGGAAGCAGTGACAGAAAGAAGAGTGAGTTTGTGACAACGTGTGAGAGCAGAGTTGTGACAGCTCATGAAATTTTTAACAGCAATAACACAACACAGGGAGAAATAAACATGACAGCATATACAGTAAGAGATGCAAAAATAGAGGATGCACAGCGGATACTTGAAATCTATGCGTATTATGTGGAAAATACGGCGATTACATTTGAATATGATGTGCCGTCCAAGGAAGAATTCAAAGAGCGCATGAGGAAGACTATGCAGAAGTATCCGTATCTTGTCATTGAAAAAGAGGGAAGGGTATACGGATATGCCTATGCAGGACCATTTAAGGAGCGTGCGGCATATGACTGGGCGTGTGAATTGTCTATTTATGTAGACCATGCCGCGAAGAAATGTGGACTGGGAAAACAGCTATACGCCGCTTTAACAGAGTGTTTAAAGCAAATGGGAATCACCAACCTGTATGCGTGTATCGGATATCCGCAGACGGAAGACGAATATTTGGATAAGAACAGCGAGCAGTTTCATGCACATCTGGGATTTCAGACAGTCGGCACATTTCACCGGTGCGGATATAAATTTAACCGTTGGTACGACATGATCTGGATGGAAAAGATGATTGGAGAGCATCAGAGCCAGCAGCTGCCGGTGGCATACCGGACGGCACAAAAAAACAGGATATAGCAGAAAAATATCGAAAGAATAATGAAATCGGTAAAGCAAAAATAAGCCGCAAAGTATGTATATACCGCCTATAAATCGTCAGATTCAGGGCTGAATGTCTGATTTTATGGGTGGGTATAAAGCGCTTTGCGGCTTATTTTAATAAGTACATCAGTCTGCTTACGCGTCAGCAGATTCATCAGAAGCGGCAGGTGCGGCTTCCATGTTTTTCGGTAAAACCAGATTTAAAAGAATGGCAACGAGGAAAACAACAGCAACGCAGTTTTCGGCGAAGACCGTCGTTACAATCTGTGGAAAAATATCAAAAATTTCAGGAACCTGTGTAAAACCGATGCCGATACTTAAAGAAAGTGCGGCAATGGTGATATTTCTCTGGGAGAAACCACATTTTCCAATCATCTGAAGTCCGCTGATAACGATGTTACCAAACATCATCAGTGTACAGCCGCCAAGAACCGCATCCGGCAGTGTCGCAAGCAGTGAACCGAAAAACGGGAAAATTCCGGCTAAAATCATAATCACGGCACCGGCGCCAATCGCATAGCGGTTGACAACCTTTGTCATGGCAACCAGTCCGACATTCTGGCTGAATGACGTAATCGGCAGACAGCCAAAAACAGAAGACAATGCACTGATAAAACCGTCACAGGCAATAGAACCGGAGGTTTCCTTTAAAGTCGCTTCGCGGTTTAAACCGGCGGCGGCAAGGGCGGAGGTATCACCAATCGTTTCCGTTGCTGATACAAGGAAAATTAAAGTAACAGAAATAATAGCATTTATGTTAAATTCCGGTTTAAACGGCAGTAACTGTGGAAATGCAATGATAGAAGTGCCTTCCAGAGAAGAAAAATCCACCGCACCCAGAATCACAGCCGCAATATAGCCCATAATCAGTCCGAATAAAACGGACAACTGCTTGAAATATGATTTTGCAAAAATATTAAAAAGGATACAGCAAAGCAGTGTAAATGTACCGAGAATCCAGTTCGTGGCAGAACCGAAGGTTTCACTGCCGCTGCCGCCGCCAAAGGAAGCCGCACCGACGGATAATAAAGAAAATCCGATAGCGGTTACAACGGTTGCGGCAACAATCGGTGTAATCAGGCGGAGCCAGTATTTTGCAAGAAGTCCTAAGATACCCTCAATAATACCGCCGACCAATACCGCGCCGACAATTGCATTATAGCCGTAGGTTGGTCCGAGGTAGCAGAATACGGATACAAACGTAAAACTGATACCCATAACAATCGGGAGTCCCGAACCGATTTTAAAAATCGGGAAAAGCTGTATTAAAGTACCGATACCGGCAATCAGCATGGCACTCTGGATTAAAGAGGCGCTGTCAGCTGTGGACAGCCCGCTGGCTGCGGCAACGATAAAAATAGGTGCGATATTGGCAACAAACATTGCCAGTATGTGTTGTAAGCCAAAAGGAATGGCTTGTTTTACGGAAATCTTACCATTCAGATGATACAGATTTTCCGTTGAGGTCGTTGTATTTTTGTTCATGATATTCTCCATTTGCAGGCAGTGCGTTTTACCGCCGCTGCCTTTTTACATTAAGTTGTTTTGTATTTTATTTCTGTTTTATTCCTGGCGGAAAGTAATTGTACCGGTTGCGGCATCCATGCTGTCTACAATTGCAAGGGATTCCAGATGATAACCGAGGTTGCGGATAATGCGTCCGCCGGATTGGAAGCCTTTTTCAATGACAATGCCGATACCCTCGACCGTTGCGCCTGCTTCATTTACGATAGAAATAAGCCCCTGTAACGCACAGCCGTTTGCAAGAAAATCATCAATAATCAGTACGTGGTCGTCCGGGCTTAAAAATTTCTTGGAAACAATCACCTGATTCTTGCATTTGTGGGTGAAGGATTCCACTTCCGCAACGTACATTTCACCTTCAATGTTAATGCTTTTTGACTTCTTTGCGAAAACGACCGGAACATCAAAATGGCGCGCTACCATGCAGGCAATACCGATACCGGAAGCTTCAATCGTCAGAATCTTGTTAATATGTTCGTTTGCAAAACGGCGCTTAAATTCTTCACCGATTTCATCAAACAGCTGAATGTCCATCTGATGATTTAAGAAGCTGTCTACTTTTAAGACATTTCCTTCTTTTACAATACCGTCTTTTGTAATGCGTTCTTCTAAGAAATTCATAATTCCTCCTAATAAAATGTGGTTGTTAAAATGACGGGCAGACCCGAATCACATTCGGTCAGGCACATCATTTATAGGATTTTAGATAAATTATAGTCTATCAAAATGGCACGGATGTAGCAATATAAAAGTTGAAATTGGGAGAAAATAACCTATATTAGTTCCGGAGTATTTGTGTTACAATGTCAGAAGATATCTTAGGTAAAGCCGGACATTGAAAAAATCGCAGGATACAGTATAATGAAAAGTAAAATAAAAGGATAAGCCGCAAAGCGGCGGAAACGGGGGTATTTTATGTTAAAGGACTGGAACAGATTGGAACAACCGTCAAAAGAGGAAATGGAACAGCGTTTAAAGAAGGCGCGTGCGCGCTTAGAACAGCAGCAGATTCTGATGAAGGAAAAGAAACTGCCGGTGCTGGTGCTGTTAGAAGGCTGGGGTGCGGCAGGCAAGGGTAGTGTGCTTGGAAAGATTATTAAAAATATCGACCCGCGCTTTTTTAAAGTGGCAGTTATGGATGAGCCGACAGAAGAAGAAGCACGCAAGCCGTTCTTATACCGTCATTTTGTAAAGATACCGGAAGCGGGCAAATTCGTCTTTATGGACAGCGGATGGATGAGCGAAGTGACAAGGGAAAAGCTGCGCGGGGAATTATCCGAGCAGGAGTATAAAAAGAAAATAGAAAGTATCAAACGTTTTGAAAGACAGCTTACAGACAACGGTTATCTGCTGATGAAGTTTTTCTTCCAGATTGATGAAAAGGAGCAGAAAAAGCGGCTGGATAAGCTGGCGGATGACAAAAATACGAGATGGAGAGTCAGTGAACATGATGTATGGCAGAATAAGCATTATGATAAATGCATGGATGTTTATGAGCAGTATCTGTGCGATACGAACCAGTCGAGCGCGCCGTGGTATCTGGTAGATGCCAAAGATAAAAAGTGGGCGCAGTTACAGATTTTGGAAACGCTGGTGCAGGGAATTGACACGGCACTTCAAAACAGTACGCTGGCAGTGCCGCTGTTACAGAATGCATTTCCGTTAAAACCGATGGAAAAGCTGGCAGACGTGGCGTTGGATAAGACTTTGACAGAGGAAGAATATGATACTTTGTTAAATCAGTATCAAAAGCGTCTGCGCGAACTGCACAATGAATTATACCGTAAAAAAATACCGGTTATCATTGCCTATGAAGGCTGGGATGCCGCAGGAAAGGGTGGAAATATCAAGCGTATTACCGAAGCGTTAGACCCAAGGGGGTATGAAGTACACCCGATTGCAAGTCCAGAACCGCATGAAAAGGCAAGACATTATCTGTGGCGTTTTTGGAACAGACTGCCAAAAACCGGACATGTTGCGATATTTGACAGAACGTGGTACGGTCGTGTCATGGTTGAACGGCTGGAGGGCTTTTGCAGTGAAAATGACTGGCAGAGAGCCTATGTGGAAATTAATGAATTTGAAAAAGAGCTGGCAGACTGGAATGCAGTTATTGTAAAATTCTGGGTGCAGATTGATAAGGATACACAGCTTGCACGTTTTAAGGAACGTGAAAATACACCGGAAAAACGTTGGAAGATTACAGACGAGGACTGGCGCAACCGTGAAAAATGGGATTTGTATGAGGAAGCAGTCAATGAAATGCTGCAAAAGACCAATACAGCCTATGCGCCGTGGCACATTTTAGAGTCCAATGACAAAAAATATGCGAGAATCAAAGCATTAAAGACCGTTATTGAGGCAATTGAGAAAAAAATGGAATAAAAAACGGAGTATCTTATGAACATTTTTGACATCATCGGGCCGGTCATGGTCGGACCGTCCAGCTCCCACACGGCGGGAGCGGTAAGAATCGGCTACATTTCGGGAAAATTGCTCGGAGAGCCGGTGAAAAAAGCAGCGATTTTATTATACGGTTCATTTCTTGCAACAGGAAAGGGACACGGAACACAGAAAGCCTTAGTGGCAGGACTTCTTGGCATGGTACCGGACGATATACGGATTCCGGACAGCTTAAAAATTGCAGCGCAAAAAGGAATTGAAATTACTTTCGGCACGGCACAGCTGCGGGAAGCCCACCCGAACTCCGCACAGATTTATCTTACCGGGGAAACGGGAAGGACGTTAGAGGTCATCGGAGAGTCGATTGGCGGCGGCAGAATCAACATTGCACAGATTGACGGAATCCAGACCAATTTCACAGGCGAATATCCGACGTTAGTCGTGCATAACCTCGACCAGCCGGGACACGTGACGGAAGTTACTGCCATGCTTGCAAAAGCTCGCATTAATATCGCAACCATGCAGCTGTACCGCTCGGCGCGCGGCGGCGATGCAGTTATGGTGCTGGAGTGCGACCAGGAAGTGCCGGAGCAGATTGTCCACCGGTTAGAACAGCTTTCGGGTATTAAAAAAGTAACGTATCTGAGCCTTGTATAAAAGCTGTATACAAAAAACAATGCGGAATGGAGAGTATATGATTTATCATTCAATTCAGGATTTATTAAATCTGGCAAAGGAATATCAGATACCTTTGTGGGAGGTTGTATGCCGGGCGGATATGGAAGAACGGCAGGTTACAAAAGAGCAGTCCTTTGAAACGATGCACCGGATGTATGAAGCGATGAAGCAGGCAGACAGCGCGTATGATAAAGATTTAAAATCGGCAAGTGGACTGGCGGGCGGCGACGGCGAAAAACTGCATTGCTATAATGCGTCAGGAAAAAATATTGCGGGAGAATACATTGGGCTTGTCATGGAAAAGGCAGTCAAAATGGGCGAGTCCAACGCCTGCATGAAGCGGATTGTTGCTGCACCGACGGCCGGTGCATGCGGCGTGATTCCGGCAGTTTTTCTGGCATATCAGGAATATTTCCGGGCAGAGGAACAAAAAATGGTGGAAGCGATGTATCTGACGGCGGGAATCGGCGCGGTGATTGCGGAAAATGCAAGCATTGCGGGCGCGTCCGGCGGCTGTCAGGCAGAAATCGGTTCGGCAAGCGCCATGGCGGCGGCAGGGCTTGCTTATTTGCAGGGCGGCGACGATGAACAGATTGTCAATGCCATGGCATTCGCCTTAAAAAATATGCTGGGGCTGACCTGCGACCCGGTCTGCGGGTTGGTAGAAGTGCCGTGTATTAAAAGAAATTCAGCCGGTGCGGTCAATGCTGTCACCAGTGCGCAGATGGCACTCGCGGGCGTCTGCAGTGCGATTGCACCCGATGAAGTCATTGATACGATGCGCCGTATCGGCAATGCGCTTCCGGCATGTTTAAAGGAAACGAGCGAAGGCGGGCTTGCAACAACTCCTTCGGCGCAGAAGGTACGCGAAAAAATGGACGGAGAACAGTAACTATGCCTCTTGATTTAACACAACTGTCACAAATTACAGAACCGCTTCTTGCGTGGTATGAAAAAAATGCCCGTGTATTGCCGTGGCGTGAAAATACCGATGCTTACCGCGTGTGGGTATCGGAAATTATGCTGCAGCAGACAAGAGTGGATACGGTGATTCCGTATTACGAGCGTTTTTTACGGCGTTTTCCGGATGTGGCGGCACTTGCCGCGGCACCGGAGCAGGAGCTTTTAAAAATGTGGGAGGGGCTTGGATATTATTCGAGGGTGCGAAATATGCAGAAAGCCGCACAGCAGATTTGTGAAAAATATAACGGCATTTTCCCAAACGAATATGAACAGCTTTTGTCCCTGCCGGGTATCGGTGCGTATACGGCGGGAGCGGTCGCTTCAATTGCATGGAATAAGCCTTACGCTGCCGTGGACGGAAACGTGCTTCGCGTGGTGACACGTCTGACGGCAGATTCCAGAGAAATTTCCGATACAAAATTTAAAAATGAAATCACAGCGGCATTGCAGGAAATTTATCCTGTGGACAAGTGCGGTATCTTTACCCAGAGCCTGATGGAACTGGGCGCAGTTGTCTGCATGCCAAATGGTACACCGCGATGCACGGAATGTCCGCTACAAAGCTTATGCAGTGCCTGTGCAGCGGGCACACAGCCAGCGTATCCCGTAAAGAAAAAGAAAGCACAGCGCAGAATCGAAGAAAAGACCGTGCTTTTAATGATACATGCGGGCAGGCTGGCACTGCAAAAAAGAGCCAGGAGCGGATTGCTTGGTGGCATGTGGGAACTGCCGAATCTTTCGGGAAAAGCAGATACAGCGCAAATTCAAAAGTGGCTTGAAAAGTGTGGAATCACGGACTGTCGGATACAAAAAGGCAGTCCGGTGTGCCACATTTTCACACATATCGAGTGGCATATGGACAGTTATCTTATCGAATGTGGAAAAGCAGCCCCGGATTCGGATTTTACGTGGATAACAGAGCAGGCTTTGGAAAAGGAATATGCACTGCCGACAGCCTTCAAAAAAGTGTATACACAAAACCGGCCATTGTGAGAAATTTGTTGACATTGGGCGGTAAGTGGAGTATAAAGTTTATATCGCTATTAACATACATTTATAATAGGAAGAAAATTTTTTGGAGGATGTAACGATGGAAAGTTACAAGTTTTTACTGGATTTGGCAGTGATACTGCTTTGTACAAAGGTATTGGGGCTGGCGACGAAGCGTGTACAGATGCCGCAGGTTGTCGGCTCATTGCTTGCCGGTCTTTTGTTAGGACCGTCTATGCTGGGGCTGCTTACGGAAACGGAGTTTTTAAGTAATGTAGCGGAGCTTGGCGTTATCGTACTGATGTTCTGCGCCGGACTGGAAACAGATATTAAAGAGCTGAAAAAGAGCGGAAAAGCTGCATTTGTTATTGCACTCTGTGGCGTTATCATGCCGATTATCGGTGGATTTGCCGTTGCATATTTCTTTAACAAGCCGGGTGTTATTGATTCGGATGCCTCATGCAGCGTTGTGCTTCAGAATGCATTTATCGGCGTTATACTGACGGCAACTTCTGTCAGCATTACGGTTGAAACCTTAAAGGAAATGGGCAAATTAAAAACTCATTCCGGCAACGCGATTTTAGGGGCTGCCATTATTGATGATATTTTAGGTATTGTGGCTCTGACAATTATTACAAGTCTTGCAGATGAATCGGTGAATGTAGCGGTTGTACTGTTAAAGGTTGTATTGTTCTTTGTATTTGCAGGTGTTGTGGGTTTTGTATTTTACAAGTTTTATAAAAAATGGATTGAAAGCGCTGACCGCGGACGTCACAGACATGCCATCATAGCTTTTGTATTCTGCCTTTTAATGTCTTACGTGGCAGAAGCGTGGTTTGGTGTTGCGGATATTACAGGTGCATATATTGCAGGTCTGATTATTTCCAATACAGAGCGTTCTGAATTTATCCAGTCCCGTTTTGACACCCTTTCATTTTTACTGCTCTCACCGGTATTTTTTGCAAGTATCGGACTGAAAGTAGAACTGCCGAATATGACAGGAACGATTATTGCATTTACCGTTGTATTAGTTATTGTAGCGGTGTTGACCAAAGTTATTGGCTGCGGACTCGGTGCAAAGGTATGCGGATACAAGCCGTATCAGTGTAAGCGCATCGGTGTCGGCATGATTTCACGAGGCGAGGTCGCCTTAATTGTAGCCAGCAAAGGTGCGGCACTCGGCATGATGGGCAGTGCCTTTATGGGACCGGTTGTTATCGTGGTTGTTATTACAACGATTATCACACCGATTTTGTTAAAAATAGTATTTAAGAAAGGTCCAAACAATTACATACCAGATTCAGAAAGCATTTCCACATATCATACAAAGATCAGTGATTTGAGAAAGAATCTGTTTGGATAGGTTAAAATAGAATGATTAGAAACTGCAGTCTGGAAGAAATTTCCGATGGAAAGTTATATAGTGAAAATGATATGGTAAAGGCAGATACGAATCAGTGTCAGGGCTGCAATTCCGTATGCTGTCACGGCATGGGAGATTCGATTGTGTTAGACCCGTATGATATCTGCCGTCTGACAAGACAGCTTCAGATGCCGTTTGAAAGTCTGGTGGAGAAACATCTGGCGTTAAATGTGGTGGACGGCGTGATTTTACCGAATCTGAAAATGGCAGGGGAAAACGAAACCTGCACATTTTTAAATGAACAGCAGCGCTGCCGGATTCACGGCGCAAGACCGGGTATCTGCCGGCTGTTTCCGCTGGGAAGATACTGGCAGGACGACACACATTTTCAGTATATCCTGCAAAAGGACGAGTGCCACAAGCACAATCTCACGAAAATCAAGGTGAAAAAGTGGCTGGATACGCCGGATTTAGAAGCGTATAACGCATTTCTTGTGACATGGCATGCTTTTTTAAAGGAAATTCAGGCGGCACAGCAGGGACTGGATGAAGGGCAGAACAGAATTTTAACAATGTATATTTTAAAAAGCTTCTTTGCACTGCCGTATGACGGACGCGATTTTCATGTGCAGTTTGAAGAACGCATGAAAAAAGCAAGACAGGATTTGGCAATGGACTAGCCGGAAAGAGAGGAAACATCAATGAAAATCGACTTGTTTCAAATCGGAAATTTTCATGTACGCGGATATGGCTTTATGATTGGACTGGGATTTCTTCTGGCGCTGGTGCTTGGGTGTAAGCGGGCAAAAAAGCTGGAGTTGAAAGACGAATCCGTGATTGATATCGCAATTCTTGCGATCATCGGCGGCTTCTTAGGCGCAAAGATTTTGTATGTGATTGTAAGCTTTAAGGATTTCTTAAAAGACCCGCTTGCGGTTTTGGGGTCAGAGGGCTTTGTTGTTTACGGCGGCATTATTGCGGGGGTGCTTGCGGCGTGGATTTACTGCAAAGTAAAAAAACTCGTATTTTTGGAGTATTTTGATTTAATCATGCCGGAAGTGGCACTTGCACAGGGCTTTGGCAGAATCGGCTGCTTTTTGGCAGGCTGCTGTTACGGACGGGAAACAACCGCCGCATGGGGTATTACATTTCCCGCAGACAGCATGGCGCCGTCAGGCATAAAGCTTATTCCGACACAGCTTCTTTCAGCAGCAGGGGATTTTTTGATTGCCGCAATCCTGATATGGATTGCACACCGTTTTTTATATCAGCAGAAAAAGCTGATAACAGGCGATATCGGCAGTATTTATTTACTGCTGTACGGTATCGGAAGATTTCTGATTGAGTTTTTAAGAAATGATTACCGCGGGGCGGTCGGATTTTTGTCCACCTCCCAGTTTATTTCCGTTTTTATCGTGGCGCTTGGGGTAACGCTGATGGTTTACCATAGAAAAAAGAATCCGGTAAAGTAAAAGAACAGGATACGGAGTAAAATTTCAAAGGAGAAAAGGGGTAGTGTATGAAAAGTGCAAAAAATGAATTAAAACAGTTTGTAGCCGGAGTTGTTATGTTGATTGTGGGGTTGTTTATTTTATCCCAGAAAGTGGTTGTATCGTCCGGCTGGTTCGGTTACGGTGGAACAATTATGCTTGGTGGTGTCCGTCTGAATTCGGGGATGATTATGATTCCGTTTATTATCGGTATTATATGGATGTTCGCAAGCGGAGCTTCTTTTGCATCGAAGTTGTTTACGGCATTGAGTGTCATTTTGATTGTAGCATCCATTATTTTAAATACAAATATTTACATGGTTTCAATATCAATGTATGAATGGGTTATTATGCTCGTGCTGATTTTTGGCGGAGCAGGATTTGTTGCAAAAGTCTTATTCTCCGATGCATATAAGAAAGAAAAGCATAAGGGGAAAAAGAAAGATGCAGCCGGTGAAGATTCAACACAGGATTCACTGGATGCGGAGATTGAACGCATGAAAAAAGGCTTAAAATAGGCAAAAAATAAAGATACTACTAAAAATACTACCAGGATTCGTCTATGGTAGTATTTTCATTTTCAGCCGGATTTGATAAATAAAAGGTGTAAACAAAATAAATCAACCGCCGCAGGAAGCGGCAGAAAGGAGAAAGTTATGGTTACAGTTGTATCTGTTCTTTCAGTTGTAGCAGCAATTTTTTGTATGGTATTTTTAAGTCAGGGGTCTTTTAGCATGATTGAATATTTTATAGACCTGCCGGGACTCATTTTTTTGGCACTGTTTGTAATTCCGGCTGTATGCATTTCGGGATTTGCAAAAGATTTTGGCAAAGGGCTTGCAATCTCTATGTACAAGAATTCGGAAGTTACATTATTACAGCTGAATAAAAGTATTGAAGCAGTAAAGCTGGTTCAAAAGCTGCTGATTTATGCAGGTGTATTTATCAGTCTGTTTTCATTTGTGGTTGTTGTACAGGTTATGCCGGATGCCGTGCAGTACAGTGCGCAGGAATATATGCAGGTTTTTGGCAATAATTTTGCAGTTGCAATTCTTCCATTGATGTATGCATTGGTATTCAGCCTGCTGTTACTGCCGGTATCAGCAGTATTACAGCGTAAAAAGATTGAATACATACAGAAGTAGCAAAAATGCCTGCAGAATGAGGATTTGTATGAAAAAATTCATTGTGAAATTTACAACAGTGATACTGTATGTGTTGCTGGTGGCATATTTGTCAGGATTTAAAATCGGACTGCTGCTGGACTGGAAAGCGCTGGCAGCAGTGTTTTCCGGCAGTCTGCTGTTTTCAGTACCGGCAGTATTCAACGCGGAAAGCCGCAGCTCGTGGAGGAATACGTTCTGTAAAAATATCATTACAGCGGGATATATTGCAACGTTTTTGTTTTTATTTGCCCGCTTAAACCAGCCGAAAGGCTATGAAAATCTGCTCGCGGATATTGCGCTGAACTGCCGTCCGCTGCTGTACAGCCTGATATTGTATATCATTTTAAAGTCTGAAAAGCCGGCGGAGGAAGATGAACCGGTGGGAGATGTGACGGAGGAAAGTGAAAGTATACGGGAGGATTGTGAACAAGAGGGCAGTGTCCTACAAGAAAAGAATATGAAAAATATACAAAAAGAATATGCACAAAAGGAGGTCTTAAAAGAAAGTGTCATAGAGGTAAAGGAATCGACAGCCGGTAGATATGAAAGCGGTATCGGACAAAATACGGATAAGCGGGATAAAACGGCAGAACAGATTTATTATGCGTTCCGTAACAAAGGACTGACCCAGAGGGAGGCAGAGGTCGCAAGACTGGCATGTTCCGGGCGCTCTAATAAGGAAATTGCAGAAGAACTGGTCATTTCCGAAACGACAGTCAAAAAACATATGCAGCATATTTTTGAAAAACTGGAGATAGGGAGCCGGGAGGAACTGCGGAATATGTAAATAATGGTAAATAATAACAAGCGGTCAGTTCACCGTTGTCACTTGACTTGACTGACCGCTTGTTATTATTTCTGCTATACGGAATTGCTTTTTTTTGATAATATATATTAAAGATACAGTACATGTTTTAGGATATAAGAATGTCGGGCAGGTGATTTTGATGAAAGCAGATGAAGTGATATGTGAGGTTTCAAAGCTGTGCAGGGATTTTCAGGCAGATGAAGTGATTTTATATGGTTCAAGGGCAAAGGGGACAGCCAGAGAACGCAGTGATATTAATATAGCGGTGTCAGGAGTGGAGTGTTTTGACGAACTTGTTGAAAAAATAGAAGAACTGCCGACACTTTACAGCGTGGATTTATTAAATATGGATACTTGCAGGAATGAATTGTTATTGGAGGATATTAAGCAATATGGACGAAAAATTTAGCAGACGTTTTAAATCCTTTTGTAATTCACTGGAGGCGTTGTCGGAGGCAAGGGAAAGAGATTTATCAGATTCTTTTGTATTAAGTGGGACAAGTGCTAAATTTAGTATAACATTTGATTTGTCATGGAAGGTTATGAAAGATATACTGGTGCAGTATTACGCGATAACAGGTTTTGTGGCAGGCTCGCCAAGGGAAGTCCTGCGGGAAGCTTTTAAGGCAAATTTAATTTCAGATGATGCATGGATGGATATGTTAAAAGTGAGAAATGAACTTGCGCATGATTATGATTGTGAAATTGTAAAAAAGCACTGCAATACAATTGTTGAAAAGTATATTGATTTGTTTTATGAGTTTGAGGAAGTCGTGAAAAAACTAGGGGATTAGAGGGAAAACAGGTATACAAATTATGAATATAAAACTTATAATATTTGATTTTGATGGAACGATAATGGATACCAAAAAGACGATTGTAGTTTCAAAACAGGAAACATTACGTCAGATGGGATTAGATGTGGCAGAAGAACAGGCTTGTGCCGATACAATTGGTATGTCAGCAAAAATAGGATTTCAGAAGTTATGTCCGGAATTGTCAGATGATATGATTGATTTATGTATGAAAAAATATCGTGAAATTTTTGATGAAACCAAGAAAACAATCCCGCCGTTATTATTTCCTAATATGATTGAAACATTAAACAGATTAAATGAAAAAGGTATTGTTTGCACAATTGCTACTTCAAGAGGACGAGATTCATTACTTGGTTTTCTTGAAAGCATGAACATTGCAAAATATTTTTCGTATTTGTTAGCAGCAGAAGATACTACTTTGCATAAGCCTAATGCAGAACCGGTAAAAAAGACATTAAATGAGTTGTCATATAATGCACAGGACACTTTAGTCGTTGGGGATATGCCATTTGATATACTTATGGGCAAAAATGCAGGTGTGTATACATGTGGAGTAACCTATGGGGTTTCAGGCAAAAATAGTTTGTTAGAGGCGGGAGCAGATTGGGTAATTGATGACATAAGCGAATTATTGGAAATTGTATAAGGAAAGTTTTTTTTTATCGGCACGATTTCAGATATAGAATAGGTAAATGAATAATTACTTAATTTACAAACACTATTTATTTTATACAACAGAAAAAGTAAACAGAGGAACACACCATGTATTTATTTGTAGAAGTTACCTTTTATGCCGGACAGCGAAGCAGTCTGCCGCAAGTGGGATACCGACCCGATGCTGTTTTTGATAACGCGGGAAATTACTGGGGAATTACATTTGTTGAATTGCAGGCTGACCGATTTGATGTTCCGATTCCGGCGATTATAAAATTTACATTTGAGGAGTATCATTATAGTGAGGTCAGTGTCGGAGCAACGTTTTCGATTATGGAGGGCGGACACAAGGTTGGTGTCGGAAAGATTATTGGAATGGACATTTAAAGGGGCGGGACAGCCAACACATGATATGAGATAGGGGGAAAAAATATGAAGAAGACAGCAGTAAAATTAAAACATATAAATTTTAATATGAAGGAACATGGTTTTGTGGGACATCTTGCAGAACCGGAGCAGACCAACGGCAAAGCAGTCATTGTGATTATGGGCGGAGAGCAGAGCTTTCTTCCGGGGATTAAAATAGCAGAGCGGTTTGCGGATTATGGATTCACCGGCTTAGCCGTATCATTGTTTGGCGCAGAGGGGCTTCCGGACACGCCCGACAGATGTCCGCTGGAAATGAAAGGCTTCAAAATACTACAAAACAGAAAGCGTTTCGCACAAAGTTATGGGCATGTGGCTTGCGTATTATGAAGCTTATCAGGATAAGGCGGCGGAAGAAAAAGCACATTTAGAGATCAAAAAGACAAATGCAAGAATATTGATGATTGCGGGAGGTGCAGACGAAGCGTGGCCGGAGATTATACCGCATGATTCCGCTTGTCGGCATGATGTATAAAAGCTTTGGGAAACACAAAAAGGAATGTATGGCGGCGTTTGAACAGTCTGAAAAAGAAATAGTAAACTGGTTAAGATAATAAGAATTGGCATGGCAAACTGCTATCCGCATGTACTGGCAGACCTTTGTGAAACCTTTGAAATAAAACCGTCTATTGTGAGGTGGTTGTTGAGAGGGAGATAGATTAGGCATATATAATGTTAATTATTAAAATTTCTGTACGAAAGGTAAAATTATATGATTACGATAAAAGAGTTCTATGGTGATGTTAAAGATATAGATGAGAGTGTTCTTGCAGTGAAATCAGATTGTTTATGGGAGAAAGGTTCACTATTGGATATAAAGAATCTGGTTACACCACAGTTATTTCATTTACATATTCTTGTTAATCTGATTGGAAATTGGAGATACGAAGGCTGGTGGTTTATAATGTGCGAAATGGTGCAATTTGTACCTTATATTGCTGAGACATTAAGCCAGGCAGGGGCAGAAGATATGAAAACAGCTTTTGAAAAGGTAATTGACTGCTTTCCCGGAGACACGAGATTTGAAGATTCAGAGGAATATTTTGATATTGTTAATTTTTTACAAAGCATGGCATATAAAGTAAAGAATGAAAGCTTGAAAACTATAACGCGGGAGGAGCGCAAAGCCAATATAAAAAAGCTGCAAAAGTGTGTAGACGAATTGGATGAGATAACCAGCAGGTATTGGGGCGATGATGCGCCTGGTCATGGGTGGAAACAGGCAATAGATTATATTGAATTGAACCGCTAGTATAAAATCAAAAATATATGTATTTATGGACGAAAAATCGCTTAGATATGCGATTAAAGTTCAAAGCATACGGAAAATTTGGAGGTTTTGTCCATTTTCCAGATGTAAAATCTGCCGAAACATGATGACACGTATGAACTGCACCGTCTGCTGGGAGCACTGTTATCCAAGGAACTTACAATAGATGAAAAACTAAACATAAATGGTTTTACTGTAGAGCAGATTGCATCTCAATTACCCTATCGACACATGCTGAACGTATGGCACAAATCAAGCTTTAAAGGTACGGGAGTAATCCTTTATTTATAAAAAATACCGCCAAAGAAATAGTCACCTTAAGCTGTCTGTTTCTTATGGCGGTTTTTGATTTTTTACCGGTATTTACAGAGGACAAAACAGCGTGCAATTAAAATTTTGTTGACAAATACCCCATAGGTGTATATAATTAACTGCGATATTAATACCCGGCAGGGGTATATTTTAACCGGTAATATTAAAGGAAAATGAAACATGGGAATGGAAAGAAAAGTTCTTATTATCGATGGCATGACCTGTATTAACTGTCAGAATAAAATAGAGCAGGAATTAAAGAATACAGCAGGAATTTCTAAAGTGCAGGTTTCCTATAGCAAAGGACAGGCTGAAATAGAATTTAATCCGGAAATAGTGACATTAAACCGTATTGCTGCGATTATTGAGAAGCTGGATTATACAGTTATCGATAAAAAGCAGGCAGATTCTTTAAAATGGGTTAGAAGGATTGGAACACTGGCGGTTATTATTTTACTGTATTATCTGTTACAGCATTTTGGTATTTTAAATTTACTTGTTCCGTCAATGCTTGCCGATTCCCAAATGAGCTATGGCATGCTCTTTATTGTAGGGCTTTTAACATCCGTTCACTGTATAGCGATGTGCGGCGGGATTCATCTTTCACAGTGTATTCCTTCGAGGAACGCTGAGAATACAAGTTCATCCAGAATAAATGTCATCATGCCTTCGGTACTGTACAACGCGGGACGGGTAGTTTCGTATACGGCAGTCGGATTTGTGCTTGGCGGAGCAGGAATGATTCTGACAGGCGGTTCGGGCAGTGGAATGCCGCTGCTGCTACAGGGCATATTAAAAATAACAGCCGGATTATTTATGGTGATAATGGGAATCAATATGCTGGGGATTTTTCCGGCATTGAGAAAGCTTCAAATCAGATTCCCGCGAAAGTCCGTCATAAAAATCAATCAGAAAAAAAGAACGGAAAAAAGACCGTTTGTTGTCGGACAGTTAAACGGTCTCATGCCATGCGGCCCGATGCAGTCCATGCAGATTATTGCACTCGGTTCGGGCAATCCCATATCGGGAGCACTGGCAATGCTGATGTTTAGCTTAGGCACGGTTCCGCTGATGCTGGGGCTTGGAAGCCTTGTATCGGCGCTTGGGAAAAAATACACGAAGCTTGTCATGCAGACAGGTGCGATACTGGTTGTGGTGCTCGGACTTGCAATGCTTTCACAGGGAGCGGGGCTGGCGGGTATCAGGCTGGATAGGATTTCTCAGGTATCTGACGGTGCAAAGGAATTGGATACGGCTGTGATTGCGCAGTCGGGGAACATTCAGTATGTGGAAAGCAATCTGGATTTCGGGACGTATCCTGAGATTACCGTTTATACGGGTATTCCGGTAAAATGGACGATAAATGTGCCGGAAGAAGTTATCAATGGCTGTAATTACAAAATGATAGTAAAGACCTACGGAATCACCCATGAATTTACACCGGGTAAAAATGTGATTGAGTTTACACCCGGCGAACCCGGCACGGTGCAGTATACCTGCTGGATGGGAATGATTTACGGAGAAATAAATGTTGTTGATAAACAAGGAGAATAAGGACATGAGAAAGAAAAAACTGATAAAACTGATACCGCTGGTGCTTGCAGTAACAGCGCTGACCGCCTGTGAAAATGCGGGTACAGAAGATAAAAGTGCAGGTTCTAAAAATACGGCGGCTCAAAGTACAGCTTCGACAGAAAACGCCGCAGCTGCGTCATACATAACGCCTGCCGTAGAAAACGGACAGTTAGCAATAGATATCGGTACACTGACAGAACATCCGTTATATGTAAATTATGATTCAAACGAAACCAATATACAGATGATTGCCGTAAATGCGTCTGACGGCTCAGCACGATTATCACTGAACACCTGTCAGACCTGCAATCCTTCTCCAAAAGCGTATTTCAAGGAGAGAAGCGGCAAATTAGTATGTCAGAACTGCGGAAATGTATTTAAAATGGACAGTGTAGGCGGCACTGCGGGCGGTTGTAATCCGATGAATATTCAATATACGGTTGCAGACGGGAAGATAACCGTAAATACGGCGGATTTAGACAGCCATGCAAAACTGTTTTCTTCATGGAGCGGTCCGGTAGAATAGAGTAAAATAGCGGTACGGTATATTTTTAAAATGAATATACCGTGCCGTTATTTTTATGATACAATACAGGTATGGTACAGAATTTTTTTAGAAGTTACAAAAAGAGGGGTGTGATAACGATGAAAATAAAACAGCAAAAGCAGATAAAAGCATTTTTAATTGAAGAATTCGGAAATAAAAAGGGATGTGCAGTATCTGACAGGCAGGAAAAAATGCTGGATACATTGATTCAGAATACAAAAAATAAATCCGAAAATCAGATGAAAACCCTTGCCCAGACGATACTTCCACGCATAGCGTTGCATAAGTGCTTGTCTGAGGAAGGCTTTTCAGAAGAAGATGTATATAAGTATATGAGAAAATATATGCTTGATAAAGTAGCAGCAAAAAAACACGCTTCAACGGCTAAAATGGAATTAGTACCGGGATTTTATGCCATTTACAGCAATATCTTTCTTAAAATTATGCGTACAACCGATTTGCAAGAAAGTACGCAGGCATATGGAAATGATTATTATGATGTTACGATTAAAAAATGCCTGTGGCACACCGCCTGCGTGGAAAACGGCTGTGAAAATCTGTGCCGCCTGTTCTGTGATGTCGATGATGTGACATACGGCGGCTTGAAAAAAATAGGTTTTACGCGGACAAAAACCTTAGGTTACGGCGGTGACTGCTGTGATTTTCATTTTTTCAAAAAATAAGCTCTTTTATAAAAACTTTTTTGTTTGACTTTTTTAAAAATCAGAAATATAATAGTCCTTGAACGAGTAGCAGACGAGCGTAAATCCAGTTTTGTTGCTCGTTTTTTTATTTTAAATCTATAACGCCATTAAAAAGTGTGTAGCTTATCAGCGTAAGTCCAGCTTATGCGGTAACTACACACTTTTTTTGTGCAAAAAAACAAAGAGGCAAATCCTCTGCTCCTGCAAAGGGCGCATGCTATGCAAGCTATTGGGCATAGCATACATAGCAGACATTTGCTTCGCAAACAAGGAGGACAAATCCTCTGCTCCTGCAAAGAGCAGTCGCATTTGCTTCGCAAACAAGGAGGATTAAAATGGCAGAAAGTAACAAAATGAAAGAAATTCCGGTAAATAAGCTTATGGTGCAGATGGGAATACCGATGATTTTATCCATGGCACTGCAGGCAGTCTACAATATTGTGGACAGTGCTTTTGTCGGCAATATGAAAGTGGGGAGTGAAGCGGCTTTGAATGCGCTGACACTGGTATTTCCGGTACAGATGCTTATGGTGGCGGTTGGAATCGGAACCGGTGTGGGAACGAATGCGCTTCTTGCAAGAACTCTTGGAGAGGGAAAAAAACAAAAAGCCGCGAAAGTCGCCGGAAACAGTCTGTTTTTAGGTGTGATAATTTGTGCGGTATGTCTGTTGTTTGGCATTTTTGGAGTGAAGGCATATATTTCATCACAGACGGCTGACACGGAAGTGATTGCAATGGGAACAAGTTATTTAAGAATATGCTGTGTGCTTTCTTTTGGAATTATTTTCTTTTCATTATTTGAAAAGCTGTTACAGGCAACAGGGCGTTCCCTTTATTCCACAATCGGACAGGTTGTGGGTGCTGTGGTCAATATTATTCTGGATCCGGTAATGATTTATGGTATCGGACCCGTTCCTGAAATGGGCGTAGAGGGCGCTGCGTATGCTACGGTAATCGGTCAGATTGTATCAGCAGGGTTGTTATTTATTTTTCATATGAAATTAAATAGGGAATTTGAACATGGAATAAAATTCATGAAACCGGATGGCAGAACGATTGCAGGAATCTATTCAATAGGTCTGCCTGCAATCATTGCACAGGCGCTGATGTCTGTCATGGTGTATGTCATGAATCTGATTTTGAAGTTCAGTCCTTCTGCACAGACTGCATACGGATTGTTTTATAAAGTCCAGCAGTTTGTATTGTTCTTAGCATTTGGTTTAAGAGATGCCATTACGCCAATCATAGCGTATGCATATGGAATGGGAAGTAAAAAACGAATCCGGGACGGAATCAAATATGGTCTGATATACACGACGGCACTGATGATTTTAGGGATTTTTATTACAGAAATTTTTCCGGATGCATTTGCCACGCTGTTTAATGCGGGACAGTCAAGAACGTATTTTATCAGTGCAATGCGGATTATTTCAATCAGCTTTATTTTTGCGGGAATCAATGTCGCCTATCAGGGCATTTATCAGGCGTTGGACGGCGGTCTTGAATCGCTTGTGATTTCACTGCTTAGACAGCTTGTCATTATATTACCGCTAGCAGGAATTTTTTCAATTTTTGTAAAAAACACAACAGCAGGTATTTCCCTGATTTGGTGCGCATTTCCGATAACAGAACTTGTTGCCTGTGCAGCAGGATATACATTTTTAAAGAAAATCAGTAAGAATAGAGTGGAAAAATTAAGTTGAGGAGGAAGCAGCAATGGCAAAAAGAATTATTACAATCAGCAGAGAGTTTGGAAGCGGCGGACGTTTTATCGGTGAAGAAACAGCTAAAAAACCGGCATAGACTATTAGGACAAAGATATTATCGGTCAGATTGCCATACAGTCTGGGTTATTACAGGAGTATATCCGGGGAAGTTTGAACTGCTCCGGATTTTTAGGTTCACATACAGACAAATTTCATGTATAATAGAATAGCATGAAAGTGGGGAAAATCCGGCAAGTGTTTTCCCACAGCGTTGAAATCACGGCAGTGAAATGCCTGAGGAATGGAGATTAACATGGAAATTTATGAAATGATTGAATTAGAAGACTGTCCGAGATGTTTAGGACCTTCTATTTTAGAAGAAGAAAACAGCGGTTATTATGTCATGTGCATGGACTGCGGCTGCCAGTCGGCAACATTTGGCTTTAAAGACGATGCCGGAAGACTTGAGGCGGCAAAAAGAACAGCTGAACTGTGGAATGCCGGCAAGGTTATTTTCAACGGCTTTGGCGATTAAATTTGAAAAAGAAAAGGAGTAATGAACGCATGAAAAGTAAAGAAGAACTTTTTAATATGACTGTACTGGAATTAAAAGAATATGTGAATTCTTTATCAAACCCAGAAATTAAAGAAGTGGCAGAAATATTTGAAGACGATGAACATGAAAGAGACCCGCTGGAACTTCTTGCGGCACCGAAGCTGTTTGACTATATGAAATATGCAAACAACGGAACGGTTGATATTGATTTAAGTCTTTAATTAAAAAACACCCCCAGCCGGAGTCAAATGACAATGGCTGGGGGATATTTTTATTAAAGTACTTTCGATAAAAATTCTTTCAATCTTGGACTCTGTGGGTTTTCAAAAAATTCCTTTGGTGCATTTTCTTCGGTGATATTGCCGTCAGAAAAGAACATACAGCGGTTGGAAACTTCCTTTGCAAATCCCATTTCATGCGTAACAATTAACATTGTCATGCCGGACTGGGCAAGTTCTTTGATAATTGTTAAAACTTCGCCGACCATTTCCGGGTCAAGCGCAGAAGTCGGTTCGTCAAACAGCATGACTTCCGGATTCATTGCGAGCGCACGGGCAATTGCAACACGCTGTTTCTGTCCGCCGGAAAGCATGGCAGGATAGGTATCCGCTTTATCTTTTAAGCCGACACGCTCTAAGAGTTCATCAGCTTTTTTAGAAGCTTCTTCCTTTGTCATCAGCTTTAATTTGACCGGTGCAAGACAGATATTTTCACGGATGGTCATGTTCGGGAACAGATTAAAGTGCTGGAATACCATACCAATCTTTTCGCGGATCTGGTTGATGTTGACCGACTTATCGGTCAAATCCGTGCCGTGGAATAAAACGTGTCCGCCGGTCGGCGTTTCCAGCATATTTAACGAACGTAAAAATGTGGATTTACCGCAGCCGGAAGGTCCGATGATGGCAATGACATCGCCTTTGCGGACGGTCGTATTGACATCATTTAAAACAACGTGTTTGTCAAATGCCTTGTGCAGGTTTTTGACTTCGAGGAGAACATCTGATTTAGTTTCGCTCATTGCTTCTTAATCTCCTTTCCAGTTTCTTTACAAGTGCCGAAAGAATAACAACCAGTACAAGGTAAATAAATGCAACACCGAGTAATGGCAGGAAAGCATCATATGTAATGCTTCGGATAATATCACCGCCGCGGGTTAAATCGGTCAGTCCGATATAACCACTGATAGAGGTCTCTTTCAGTAACACGATAAATTCATTTGCAAGGGCAGGCAGTACATTTTTAAATGCCTGTGGCAGAATAACGCTAAGCATGGTCTGACGGTAGGTAAGACCTAAGCTTCTTGCAGCTTCAAACTGTCCGTTGTCGATAGACATAATACCGGAACGGAAAATTTCGGCAACGTAAGCACCGGAGTTAATGCCGAATGCCAGAATGGCCACCAGCAGCTTGCTGATATTCATAGAGCCGAAAATAATATAGTAAATAATCAGCAGCTGTACCATACTTGGTGTACCACGGATAATGGTCAGGTAAACGGTGCAGATTGCATTTAAAATCTTTAAATTGCCGGTTTTGTCATGGCTTGAACGGACAACGGCAACTAAAAAACCGATGACAATACCGATTAATGCGGCACAGGCTGCGATAATCAGTGTATTTTTCAGACCGGTAAGGATGAACTGATAACGGTTATCGGTTAAGAAGTCTGTTTTAAATTTTTCAGAAAGACTTGTACCGCCGGATACGGTATCGTTATTGCGCACAACAATAACCTGCTGTGAAGTGGTGTAAGAATCTGAAAAGTCAATATTTTTCTGACGTTCCGGTGTAACGGTCATACCTGCAATACCGACATCGGCTTTACCGGAAGATACGGCAGTGATGATGGAATCAAATTCCATATCCTCTACTTTTAAGGTCATTCCTAAAGTATCGCAGATTGCAGTGGCGACATCGACATCAATACCGACAATCGTGCCGTTTTCATAGTATTCATACGGCTGGAAATAAGCATTGGTAGCCATAACCAGTGTGCCGTTGGAACGGTTTACATTTTCAGGAGAGGTATACGGAGTCTGTCCGATATTTTCCCCGATGTAATTGTTTAAAATGGCATCAAGCGTGCCGTTGGCTTTTAATGTGTTTAAAGCGTCGTTGATAGAACTTGTCAGGGAAGAATTGCCTTTTGCAATTGCAATAGCGTAGTCTTCGTTAGCAAATTCTTCAGGGAGAATCATTAAGTCGCTGTTTGCGGCAACAAAAGACTGTGCCGGTTGTGCATCAATGACAACTGCATCAATCTTTCCCTGTTTTAATGCCTGAATGGCATCGTTTCCTTTGTTGAAACGTTCAACGGTTGTATTTGAACCGTCCGTTTCATAATCTGATACGAGCGTATCGCCGGTTGTACCAAGCTGGACACCGATTTTTTTGCCGGAAAGGTCGTCTACTGAAAAAACAGTGTTTTCAGCCTGCTTTTTGCCGCAGGAAGTAAACTGTAAAGACAGACCGATACAGAAAAAAATCAACAGCAGGCGAAATACGCGCCAAGCATGATTTTGTTTTGTACGTTGCATACTTTTATCCTTTCTTTGTCGATTTATTTTTTGACATTGTATCATATTATACACTGTAATTGAAAATGCTACAATCTGTATTTGTAAAAAAAATAAGATATGCTATACTAAAAATGCTGTTGGGGGCAAAAGTCCCCAATAATGATACCTGCGGATTGTTCCGTGCTGCGCACTCCCACAATCCTGCCAAATATTCGCATATCGCAGAACTATCGTCCTGCTTTTATGCTCATATTAGGGCGGGTCACAAGGTCATTCACCCACTTATGAGCAAGCTCATGTGGGTTTAGACCTTTTGACCCTGGTATCAAAGAAATTTAGAAAGAAGCAGGAAATGATGAAAATTAGAACACCCGAATATTATAAAGATTTTAAATGTATTGCAGGGGCATGTACGGATACGTGCTGTGCGGGCTGGGACGTGGATGTAGATGAAAAGTCGTATGACTATTACAAAACGGTTGCAGGAAGTTTCGGACAGCGCTTACAGTCGGTTATGGTGCCGGAGGAGGGCGGCGGCTGTACCTTTACGCTGCAAAACGGCAGATGCCCGTTTTTAAATGACAAGAACCTGTGTGATTTATTTATTGCACTGGGCGAAGATAAGCTGTGTGATACGTGCGCCGAATTTCCGCGGTTTATCAACGAATACGGCAGTGAGCGGGAAATCGGACTGGCGCCGTCCTGTAAAACAGCCGGCGAGCTGATGTTTAGCTATCAAAAGCCGCTGACATTTACGGTAGAAGAAACAGATGAAACCGTTTCTTCCTATAATAATATCGACCCGCAGTTATATTTTAAGCTGCGCCAGGCAAGGGTAACGGTGTATAATATCATCCGCAACAGGGCATTTTTAATAGAGGAGCGCTGTATGCTGTATCTGGATTTTGCAAAAAAACTGCAAAAGAAGCTGGATACCGACAGAGTGGATTTAATGGATTATGAAATACAGGCATACGCACAGGCGGATTATCTGCAAGACCGTTTAAAGGATTTGAAAAAGAAATACGGCGGAAAAAATCATACGTCATATGAAAATATCCCGCATTTTTTTGACCGCTTTGCCGGCATGGAAGTTATCAACCCGGACTGGTACGTCTGTCTTGAAAGAAACAGCAGATATTTTAAAAACTGTTGCGGTGCGGAGGACTATGAACGGGAGCTGTCTGAATTTGCGGCATATTATAAGGAGAAGGAATACGAATACGAGCAGCTGATGATGTATTATGTATACAGATATTTTTTGAATGCGGTCAATGACAGCGAAATTCTTTTAAAGGCGAAAATCGGTGTCATTGGATATCTCATTTTAAAACATCTGGATATGCAGTGCTGGCTTGAAAACGGGAAGACGTTGACCTTTACACAGCAGGTCGACCTGGCGCATTTGTATTCGCGCCAGTTTGAACATTCTTATACAAATTTTGAAGTGTATAACGGATATTTTAAGACGAAACGCAGATATGCGTGGAGCAGGCTTATGGAATATCTGGGTACAGGGTGTCCAGATACTCAATAAATGCGCGGGAGCATTCCGGCAGATAAGTGGAATTGTATGCAAGGACAACATCGGTTGCGATATCGCAGTTTTTAACCGGTCTGCATACAATTCCTTTTTTTTGAACCAGCGTGGCGGCAGACTGCGGGATAATACCGACCCCCATGCCCATTTCCACAAAATAAAGGGTCGTACGGGCATCGTCATTGATACAGAACCAGTTCGCACTCAGGTTCTTGTCCTCAAATTCTTTCCGCAAAAGGTGTTCCCAGCGGCGGTATATGATAAGCGGGAGCTTCGTAAGATCATCAAGCGTAATGGCAGAAGAACGGTTGTCGGCAAAAAATGATTCCTGCCCCACTGCAACCAGTGAATCCGTAAACAGCTTCTTGCAGGTCAGCGAGTCCGTGTGAAACGGCGTGCGCAGGAGTGCAAGGTGGATGGTATTGGTTTCAAACTGGGAAAGCAGGTGGTAGGTGTCTGCTTCATTAATTTCATAATGAATACCGGGATACTGCTTGGAAAAGCCGCACAGCCAGCCAAGCGCGTCCGAACCGATTAAGGAAGAAACAATACCGATACGCAGTACACCGTTAAAATGTCGTGCCGCATTCATGGTTTCCTGCTTTGCAACATTGCTTAACTGCAACAGTGAACGGCTGTAATTATAAAGGGTTTCTCCAGCTTCCGTCAGACGGATGGTACGCGAACCCCGCTCAAACAGCGTGCAGTCCAATTCAGCTTCCAGAAGCTTCATCTGACTGCTTAACGGCGGCTGTGACATAAACAGTTTTTTTGCCGCCCCCGAAATACTCCCTTCCTCCACAATCTTCACAAAATAAGAAAGCTGCTTCAAATCCATATCAAAAATCCTTCCTATATAAAAAACGTATATCACATATACATTATAAATATTTTCTGTATTGCTGTATTTATGATAAAATAACAAACGTATGAAATCAAGTCCTAAATCAGAACTGGTCCTATGATAATACAGGCGGTCTGGTGCGGATAGAAAAGGGGTAAAATATGAAGCGAATTTGGATGTATCTGAGTGCATACAAAAAAGAATGTGTCTTCGCGCCGTTGTTTAAAATGCTCGAAGCACTGTTTGAATTGTTTGTACCGCTTGTCGTATCGGCAATCATTGATACGGGTATCGGCAATGCGGATAAAGGCTACATTGTAAAAATGAGCCTGCTTTTAGTGACACTGGCAGTTATCGGGCTGACCTGTGCCATTACAGCACAGTATTTTGCGGCGAAAGCGGCAGTCGGCTGTGCGACCGGTATGCGCCATCATTTATTTAAGCATATCCAGAGCCTTTCCTTTACGGAAATGGACACCATCGGTACGTCAACACTGATTACACGTATGACAAGTGACATTAACCAGGTGCAAAACGGTGTCAATCTGGTACTGCGCCTGTTTTTGCGTTCACCGTTTATTGTATTCGGTGCAATGATTATGGCATTTACGATTGATGTCAAAGCGGCGCTTGTTTTTGCGGTAGCGATTCCGGTACTGGCAGTCATCGTTTTTGGCATTATGCTCTCCACAAGACCGCTTTACAAAAAAGTACAGGCGGGACTGGATAAGATCCTTGGCATTACAAGGGAAAACCTGACCGGTGTGCGTGTTGTACGTGCATTTAACAAGCAGGAAAATGAAATCAGAGAATTTAAACAGGCCAATGAACAGCTTAATCATTTACAGAAATTTGTCGGTAAGATTTCCGGACTGATGAATCCGCTGACCTATGTGGTGGTCAACATTTCCATTATCGCACTGATCTGGATTGGTGCGGTGCGTGTCAATGCGGGAACACTGACACAGGGACAGGTTGTTGCACTCTACAACTATATGTCACAGATTCTCGTTGAATTAATCAAGCTGGCAAATCTGATTATCAACATTACCAAGGCACTCGCCTGTGCGGGCAGAATTGAAAATGTATTTAGTATTAAGTCCAGTATGCAAAACGGCAGTACCACGGAAAGCACAGATACACAGGCTGCGGCAGTGGAATTTAAAAATGTATCCTTACGCTACAGCGGTGCGGGCGATGAATCGCTCACAGACATCAGCTTTACGGTAAAGAAAGGACAGACCATCGGTGTCATCGGCGGTACGGGCTCCGGAAAATCGTCCCTTGTCAATCTGATTCCGCGTTTTTATGACGTGACAAAGGGTGAGATTTATATTGACGGTGTCAACGTCAAAGACTACCGGATTGAAGCCTTACGAGAGAAAGTCGGCATTGTTTTGCAGAAAGCACAGCTTTTTAAAGGAACAATCCGTGACAATATCCGCTGGGGGAAAAAGGATGCGACCGATACGGAAATTATGGAAGCATTAGACATTGCACAGGCACGGGAATTTGTCGAGAAAAAAGACGGTAAACTTGATTCCTTTGTCGACCAGGGCGGTAAAAATTTATCAGGCGGACAGCGCCAGCGTTTAACGATTGCCCGTGCAGTCGTAAGAAAACCGGATATTTTGATTTTAGACGACAGTGCATCGGCACTCGATTATGCAACCGATGCGGCACTGCGCAAATCAATCCGTGAAATGAAAGATGCACCGACACTGTTTATCGTATCCCAGCGTGCGGCATCGCTTATGCACGCTGACCGGATTATCGTGCTGGATGACGGAAATGTGGCAGGTATCGGAACACATGAAGAACTGCTTGAAAACTGCGAAGTATATCAGGAAATTTATTATTCACAGTTCCGGAAAGAAAAGGAGGCGTAAATTATGGCAAAGGCAAATACAGGTACAACCGTAAAAAAAGTGCTACTGCGCATTAAACGCTACTGGTTCTTTTTGATTCTGTCAATTTTAATGGCAGCAGTGACCGTGGCATCATCTTTATATGTGCCGATTTTAATCGGAAATGCGATTGATTACATTATCGGACCGCAGAATGTAGAATTTAAGGCAATTACGGCGATACTTTCCGAAGTCGGAATCGTTATTGCAATTACGGCACTGTCCCAGTGGATTATGAATATCTGCAACAACAAAATTACGTATCATGTGACAAGGGATATCCGTGACGAAGCGATTGAAAAGATTGAAGTGCTGCCGTTAAAATATATTGACGGACACTCCTACGGTGAAGTCGTCAGCCGTGTTATCGCCGATGTAGACCAGTTTGCGGACGGTCTGCTCATGGGCTTTACCCAGTTTTTTTCCGGGGTGCTGACGATTCTTGGAACACTCGGATTTATGTTATCTATTAATGTGAAAATTACACTTGTAGTTATTGTAATTACTCCGCTGTCCCTGTTTGTGGCAAGCTTTATTGCAAAGCATACGTATCAGATGTTTAAATTACAGTCTGAAACGCGTGGCGAGCAGACGGCGTTGATTGATGAAATGATTGGCGGACAGAAGGTTGTACAGGCATACTGCTATGAAGATGAGGCGCTTGAAAGATTTGATGAAATTAATGACCGTCTGCAGAAATGTTCACTCAAAGCCATTTTTTATTCATCGATTACCAATCCGTCTACCCGTTTTATCAACAGCCTTGTATATGCGGGGGTTGCGGTAAGCGGCGCAATTTCAGCCATTTACGGCAGATTGACGGTCGGACAGTTATCCTGCTTTTTAAGTTATGCAAACCAATACACGAAGCCGTTTAATGAAATTTCCGGAGTTGTGACAGAATTACAGAATGCGATTGCGTGTGCGGCACGTATCTTTGAATTAATCGAAGAAGAGCCGGAAATCCCGGACAGTAAAGATGCCGCAGTGCTTGAAAATGTAGATGGAACGGTTGATTTAGAACACGTAGCATTTTCTTATGTGCCGGATAAGAAGCTCATTGAAGATTTTAACCTGCATGTAAAGCAAGGACAGCGTATTGCAATTGTCGGTCCGACCGGCTGCGGAAAGACGACACTGATTAACCTGCTCATGCGTTTTTACGATGTGAATGACGGTAAAATTTCCGTATCGGGCATTGATATCCGTGAAATGACCCGACACAGCCTGCGTGCGGGATATGGCATGGTATTGCAGGATACATGGTTAAAGACCGGAACCATCCGTGAAAATATTGTCATGGGCAAACCGGATGCAACCGATGAAGAAGTGATTGCGGCAGCCAAGGCGGTTCACGCACACAGCTTTATCAAGCGACTGCCAAAGAGATATGATACCTTTATCACAGAAGATGGCGGTGGATTATCACAGGGACAAAAACAGCTTCTTTGTATTACAAGAGTGATGCTGTGCCACCCGCCGATGCTCATTTTAGATGAAGCGACTTCGTCCATAGATACAAGAACAGAAATTAAGATCCAGAACGCATTTGCAAAGCTGATGGAAGGCAGGACGAGCTTTATCGTTGCGCACCGCCTGTCTACGATACAAAATGCCGATGTCATTTTAGTCATGAAGGATGGCAAAATTATTGAGCAGGGCAATCATGAAGAACTGCTTGCAAAGCAGGGATTTTATGCAAATCTGTATCAGAGTCAGTTCGCAAAGTAAAAAATTATAAAAAAACAGTAGAAATATATTTATTTCCGTTGTATAATACAAATAATAATGCAAAGAAATCATACCGGTAGCCGTTTTATGCTGCCGGATATTTCTTTTTACTGTAAATTTTGGGATTGCCGGATACGGCAGAATGGAGGAACTAATGCCCGTAAAATACGTTTTTGTAACAGGTGGAGTCGTTTCAGGACTTGGAAAGGGAATTACAGCAGCATCACTCGGACGCCTGCTGAAAGCACGCGGCTTTTCTGTAACAATGCAGAAATTTGACCCATATATCAACATTGACCCGGGAACAATGAACCCGATTCAGCATGGAGAAGTGTTTGTAACCGATGACGGTGCGGAAACGGATTTGGACCTTGGACATTATGAAAGATTTATTGATGAAAGCTTAAATAAAAATTCCAATGTAACAACCGGTAAGGTTTACTGGTCTGTTTTACAGAAGGAGCGCCGCGGTGATTTTGGCGGAGGAACCGTACAGGTTATTCCGCACATTACCAATGAAATCAAGAGCCGCTTTTTCAGGGATTTCTCAACAAAGGATACAAAGATTGCCATTATCGAAGTCGGCGGTACAGTCGGTGATATCGAAAGCCAGCCGTTCCTGGAAGCAATCCGTCAGTTCCAGCATGAAGTCGGCAGGGAGAATGCGATTTTAATCCATGTTACCCTGATTCCGTATCTGAAGGCTTCCGGAGAAATGAAGACAAAGCCGACACAGGCGAGTGTAAAAGAATTACAGGGAATGGGTATCCAGCCGGATATTTTAGTATGCCGTACCGAACATCCGTTAGAGCCGGGTATCAAAGATAAGATTGCGCTGTTTTGTAATGTACCGAAGTCACATGTATTACAGAACCTCGATGTGGAAATCTTATACGATGCGCCGCTTGCAATGGAAGAAGAACATTTAGCACAGGTAGCCTGCGAATGTTTACAGCTTGAATGCCCTGAACCGGATTTAGACGAGTGGAGAGCAATGTGCAAGGCTTGGAAGAACCCACAGAAGAAAGTTACGGTTGCACTTGTCGGTAAATATATCCAGCTTCATGATGCATATATCAGTGTTGTTGAAGCATTAAAGCACGGCGGTGTATACAACTCAGCCGATGTAACAATCAAGTGGGTGGATTCAGAACTGGTTACGGAAGAAAATGCAGCCGAACTGCTTTCAGATGTATCCGGTATCCTTGTTCCGGGTGGATTCGGTGACCGTGGTATCGAAGGAAAGATTCAGGCAATCCGCTATGCAAGAGAAAATAAAGTTCCATTTTTAGGACTCTGCCTTGGTATGCAGTTATCCATTGTGGAATTTGCAAGAGATGTTATCGGCTATTCTGATGCGCATAGCGTAGAATTAAAGCCGGATACAACACACCCGGTTATTCACTTAATGCCGGATCAGGAAGGCGTAGACGATATCGGTGGTACGTTAAGACTGGGTTCTTATCCTTGCGTACTTGATAAGACAAGCAAGGCTTATGAAGTATACGGTGAAGAAACGATTCATGAAAGACATCGTCATCGTTATGAAGTCAACAACGATTACAGAAATGTATTAGTAGAAAACGGTATGAAGCTTTCCGGTATTTCACCGGACGGCAGAATCGTGGAAATGGTAGAAGTAGAAGACCACCCATGGTTCTTAGCAACACAGGCTCATCCGGAATTAAAGTCCAGACCAAACAGACCACATCCGCTGTTTAGAGGATTCATCGGCGCGGCACTGGAATATCAGGAAAAACACAACTAGGTAAATGATAAATGCTCCTGCCTCAACGTTAGCACTTAACTTCGGCAGGAGCATTTATCATTTATGGGGTGGGTGGCAGTCGGGACTTTATTGGTGTTGGTTTATTTGCAGTGAATGTGAATTTACGGAAAGGTGGGACAGAGGTTATGTCTTTAGTGGCGGCATTTGACCTGCCGTTGTCGCGTCTGTTCCGGGGACACCATGACCCTGCAGGAGCGTGTGAAAGGACAGACCGAAGTCAAGTGACAACGTTGAGGGATGTTCTTTCACACGCTCCCCATTTAAAACTCAAAATCCGCATAGTCTTCCGGCAGAAACCGGTGATAGATGATATGACAGCCTTCATCTTTAAAGCAGTAGTAATAAGGGTCGTTTTGATTATCGGTAAATCGCACCAGCCAGTCAAATTCACCATGATTCATTTCTTCAAAAATAACATTTTCAGAAGTATCCTTAAATAAGGAAAAAATATCGTCCATGGTACAGCCGTGGTGCTGTAAAAGTTCTACCAGACTGCGGATAAATTCGTTGGCATCGGTATGCTCATGCACATAGACGCTGCCGTCTTCCGGAATATGAAAGCAGAAGCGGTCTTTTTTAGCCGTAACCGTGACATTTCCCAGCTTTTTCGTAAGAGAAGCCGGAAATCCAGAAAGCCTTGCAAGCATTTCGGCTTCAGAATCCTCTGCTTCAAAAAAATGATTCAGGGAACTGAGTGGATAGTACAGGCGGATGGCTTCTTTGCGAAAACCCAGTTTTGCCTGTTCTTCTTTAATAATATCAATCAGATTTTTTTCAAGTCTGTCAAAATACATACATATCCTCCATATTTGTATTCACGTAAATCATACTACAATTATAGGAATTGCACAAGCGCATTACAAACAGAATAAAATTAAGGAATATATCAGAAAGCAGAATCCGACAGTACCGCGGCAATCCGCAGTCCGTCGTATTCTGCTTCTTTTATTTGAAAATGCGCGGCAGTTTCAGAATCTGCAAAGAACAGACCGTCGCTGTCCGTATCCGGGACATAGGACGCTGCGTAAATTTCTGCTGCAATCCCGTTTCCGGTGGCTTTGGCATAGGCTTCCTTTAAAGTCCAGAGACGGAAAAAACGTTCCGCCTGTACAGATACATTTTCTGTATCATAAATCCAGTGATATTCTGTTTTTGAAAAAAATCTTTTCGCAACGGACGGTTTAAACGTGCGGTTTCCCTCAATGTCGATACCGCAGGGCATACCGGCAACAATACACACCGCAAAATTTCCGGAGTGGGAAAGGTTAAAATGCAGATTTTCATGCTCTTTAAAATACGGCTTCCCATTTGCAATGCAGGCGGTTTCGTAATCGTATTCCTGTGCATAGGTGCAGACGGCGGCTGAAACAGTGACCGGAAATGGGATATTTTTGACAGTCGGCGTATTATCTGCCAAAGAGCCTGTAATAGAGCCGGATATAAATGTGCGCGTTGTGTAATTGAGCAGAAGTCCGGCGGCAAGGCAGCGGCATTTTGCAGCATCATTTTTTAAATTACAGATTTTTTGTTGCCGGTATCCGGGTACAAGTTTAAAAGCCTTGTCATACAGTGCCTTGTCGCCTGAAAGGCTGTACGACAGCGGTGTTATATCCATAATTGAAATTAAAAATTGTGTCATTTTATCTGTTTCCATTTCTCAATCAAAGCCTGCGGTTATGATGTCTGCGGATTATTTTATGCGGTACACTTATGCAATACAGACATCTTGTTACTGGTTTAATCATAACAGACCACAGCAAAAACGCCAACAAGAATCTAAAAAGATTATGAATACTTCATACAAATGCTAACAATAATAGTAAGGAATTTTACTGATTTTTTATTGATTTATCGTGATATTGTATTTATAATAAGAAATAAATGGGTACAGTGTACTGCCCTTTACAAAATAATGACGGTCCGGCGGAGGAATTTATGGATAATAACAACAGAAATAACCCCAATAACGGCAACAAAAATGACAAAAAGCCGAAAAATATGAATACTATCATTATTATACTGATTGCAGGCGTAATTACATTTATTGCGATTACGATGTTAAACAGCATGATAAAAGATGCAACGTATAAAGAAATTACGTATTCCGAATTTTTGCAGATGATAGATGAGGATAAGGTTTCAGAAGTCAAGTTTGACTCGGACAGAATCTTAATCCAGCCATCGGATTCACAAAAAGACAGTAACGGATTTTCCTATACGTATTATACCGGTTATATTAAAGATAAGGATATTACAGATAAATTAGACGATAAAGGTGTGACGTATTCAGGATATATTCCGGATCAGAGTTCGTCTATTATTGATTTCCTGCTGGTTTATGTACTGCCGATTCTGTTTATCTATCTGATGTTTACATTTGTATACAGAAGACTGTCTAAAGGCGGCGGTATGATGGGCGGCATGGGTGTCGGCAAGAATACAGCCAAGGTCTATGTACAGAAGCAGACCGGCGTGACATTTAAAGATGTAGCGGGACAGGATGAAGCCAAAGAGTCTCTGACAGAAATCGTCGATTTCCTGCATAATCCGGATAAATACGCAAGCATCGGTGCGAAACTGCCGAAGGGCGCACTGCTTGTAGGTCCTCCGGGAACCGGTAAAACCCTGCTTGCAAAGGCGGTAGCCGGTGAAGCCAATGTACCGTTTTTCTCGCTGGCAGGTTCTGATTTTGTAGAAATGTTTGTCGGCGTCGGTGCATCACGTGTGCGTGACTTATTTAAGGAAGCACAGAAGCAGGCACCGTGTATCATTTTCATCGATGAAATTGATGCCATCGGTAAAAGCAGAGATTCCCGCTATGGCGGCGGCAATGATGAGCGTGAGCAGACATTAAACCAGCTGCTTGCAGAAATGGACGGTTTTGATTCTTCTAAGGGCTTATTTATCCTTGCCGCAACGAACAGGCCGGAAGTGCTTGATAAAGCGCTGTTAAGACCGGGACGTTTTGACAGAAGAATTATTGTCGATAAGCCGGATTTAAAGGGCAGAATTGATACCTTAAAGGTTCACTCCAAAGATGTATTAATGGATGATACCGTTGATTTAGAAGCAATCGGACTTGCAACGAGTGGTGCGGTTGGTTCGGATCTTGCCAATATGATTAACGAAGCGGCGATTGCGGCAGTCAAGGACGGCAGAAAAGTGGTATCCCAGAAGGATTTATTTGAAGCCGTGGAAGTGGTTATTGCCGGTAAGGAAAAGAAAGACCGCATTTTAAGCAAGGAAGAAAAACGCACGGTTGCATATCATGAAGTCGGTCATGCGCTGATTACGGCATTAAAGAAAAATGCCGAGCCGGTGCAGAAGATTACAATTGTACCGCGTACAATGGGTTCTCTCGGCTACGTTATGCAGGTGCCTGAAGAAGAAAAGTACCTGATGACAAAGGACGAACTGATGACAAGACTGGTAACACTGCTTGGCGGACGTGCCGCAGAAGAAGTTGTTTTTGATACGGTAACAACCGGTGCGTCAAACGATATCGAAAAGGCAACACAGATTGCCAGAGCCATGATTACCCAGTACGGTATGTCGGAAAAATTCGGGCTGATGAGTCTGGAAACCGTTGAAAGCAAATATTTGGACGGTAGTGCAAGACTGAACTGTTCCGATGAGACAGCGGCAATGATTGATGATGAAGTTAAAGAACTGTTAAAAGAGTGCTTTGAGGAAGCGAAGAAGCTTTTATCCGAAAACCGCGATGTATTAGACGAGATTGCAAAATATCTGTATGAGAAAGAAACAATTACCGGAAAGCAGTTTATGGAAATTTACCGTAAGGTCAAAGGAATTCCTGAACCGGTAGATACAAGCCATATGACGATTTCAGAAAAGGTTGCAGAAAGCGTATCCTTTAATGAAGACGGAAGCTATTCCTCAACGGTCAATCAGGCACCGCCTGCGCCGTGGGAACACCCGCAGCAGACAGAAGCACAACAGCCATCACCAGAGCAGACGGATAAAGATGTTCCGACACAGAATACAGAAAAAGAGGAAGACCGGAACACAGAGCAATAAATCATAAAAGTTTCAGATATGAAATCCCCATTAGCAGTAAATAAGCTGCTGATGGGGATTTTTTAACAGTACGCTTGACAGCGCACGTTTTGAAATAAAGATTGACAGGGTAAAAGAAATGGGATAATATCAATTTATATTTAGGGAAGGAAAGAAAAGAATGTCATTAGTAGTGCTTGTACTTTTTGGAATTGTACTTTTTAATATGGTACGTGGATACCAAAGAGGTGTTCTTATGGTGCTTTATTCCATTGCAGCATGGGTTGTCATTTTGATTGCGGCGAATGGTCTTGCACCCAGAGTCAAAGATTTTATGGTAAATCACACAGGAATTTATCATTCGATTGAACAATCCTGTGAAAAAACTATCAATGACCGTTTGAGCCAGTCTGTAGATGAGCAGCTGGATCATACCGGAGAAGATACGGCAGGAGTACTGCAGAATCAGGGGATTTATCTGCCAAAGCAGATGGTTGAGCAGTTGGAGAACAACATGGCACAGGCAGGTAATAAAATTGTGCAGGAGAGCGGCATTGCGCAGTATGCTGCAGAATATATTACGCAGTTTATATTGACAGGTATTTCATACTTTTTGACGGTGCTGGTATTAAGCATTCTGTTGGGAATTGTAAAACGTATGTTTATTGTTGCCAACCATATTCCGATACTGGGTGGTGTCAATAGAATTCTGGGACTTTTACTCGGTCTGGTGCAGGGCGTTATGGCTGTCTGTATTATTTTATATTTTGTATCCTTAATCAGCACAACCGGATTAGGAAGCTGGCTCTATGGTCAAATAGAAGTGAATCCTGTCACGCTTGCCATATATAACAGCAATCCGATTGTGGTTTTTCTATTGTATATTTTTAACAGCTGGATTTAACAGCTGCGTTGAATAAGCCGGAAGGTTCCACTGCCGCCTGTATTTATAGAAAATAAATACAGGCGGCAGTGCTTTATGGCAGATTGTCAGTCTGTGTTATAGTTTTTTAAGTTCTCATTTTATTTGATTTATGCTACAATAAATTACAAAAGCTGGAGCAGGCTGCCTTGATGGCAGAAGAGAAATCGCCTGCGCGAATTTCTCTTCGCCTCCTCGCAACAAGTTGCTCAGAAGTGAGGATAGTATGAATTTTACACATTTACATGTCCATACGGAATATTCACTGCTGGATGGTTCGAGTAAAATTGGAGAGATTACAAAGAGAGCAAAAGAGCTGGGAATGGACAGCCTTGCGATTACGGACCACGGTGTCATGTATGGTGTCATTGATTTTTATAAAGCGGCGAAGGAAGCCGGTATTAAGCCGATTCTTGGTTGTGAAGTTTACGTAGCGCCAGGTTCGAGATTTGAAAAGACACCGGGCGAATCTGAAGACCGCTATTATCATCTGGTACTGCTTGCGGAAAATAATACCGGTTATCAGAATCTGATGAAAATTGTTTCAAGGGGTTTTACAGAAGGATTTTATTATAAGCCGCGTGTAGACTATGAAGTGCTGACCGAGTATCACGAGGGCATTATTGCATTAAGTGCGTGCCTTGCAGGGGAGGTGCAGCGCTATCTTGCGCGTGGTATGTATGAGATGGGAATGGAAGCGGCAAAACGCTATGAGAACATTTTTGGAAAAGGCAATTTCTTTCTGGAATTGCAGGACCACGGCATTTCCACACAGCAGTATGTCAATCAGCAGTTAGTCCGTATGTCGGAAGAATTAAATATTGAACTGGTTGCGACAAACGATATTCACTATACGTATGCAGAAGATGCGGATGCACACGACATTTTACTCTGTATCCAGACCGGCAAGATGGTAACGGACGAGAACAGAATGAGATACGAGGGTGGGCAGTATTACTGCAAGTCGCCGGAAGAAATGGCAGAGCTGTTTTCGTATGCACCGCAGGCAATTGAAAATACGTACAAGATTGCACAGCGCTGTAATGTGGAAATTGAGTTCGGTGTGACAAAAGTGCCAAAGTACGAAGTGCCGGAAGGATATGATTCATGGTCGTATCTGAATCATTTATGCTATGAAGGACTGGCAAAGCGTTACCCGGATATGAACGCAGACGGGGAGATTGACAGCACACAGGGGATTTACAACATCAAAGAACGTCTGGAATATGAACTTTCGGTTATTCAGACCATGGGATATGTCGATTATTTCCTGATTGTATGGGATTACATCAATTATTCGCGTGTCAACGGAATCCCGGTAGGTCCGGGACGAGGTTCGGCGGCGGGAAGTGTCGTTTCATACTGCCTTGGCATTACCGATATTGACCCGATAAAATATAGTCTGATTTTTGAACGTTTTTTAAATCCGGAACGTGTGTCCATGCCCGATATCGATGTCGATTTCTGCTATGAAAGACGGCAGGAGGTCATTGATTATGTTGTGGATAAATACGGAAAAGACCGTGTGGTGCAGATTGTTACATTCGGTACGATGGCAGCGCGTGCCGTTATCAAGGATGTAGGCCGTGTACTGGACCTGCCGTATGCTATGGTAGATTCCATTGCTAAAATGGTGCCACGCGAAATTGGAATTACGATTGATAAAGCGTTAAAAATGAATCCAGATTTGCGGGCGGCTTATGAGTCCGATGAACAGGTGCGCGATTTAATTGATAAGAGTAAACGTCTGGAAGGATTGCCGCGCCATGCATCCATGCACGCGGCGGGCGTTTTAATCAGTCAGAAAGCGGTTGATGAATATGTACCGCTGTCAGTCGGCTCGGATGGTTCGGTGGTTGCCCAGTTTGTTATGACAACACTGGAAGAACTGGGACTGCTCAAGATGGATTTTCTGGGACTGCGTACCCTTACGGTAATCCATGATGCGGAGGAGCTTATCCGCAAGCACACACCGGAATTTTCGATTGAAGCGATTGATTACAGCGATAAGGCGGTTTACGATTTAATCGGTACGGGAAAATGTGACGGCATTTTCCAGCTTGAAAGTGCGGGGATGAAGTCGTTCATGAAGGAATTAAAACCGCAGAATATCGAAGATTTAATTGCCGGAATTTCACTGTACCGGCCGGGTCCGATGGACTTTATTCCGCAGTATATAAAAGGAAAGAACAGCCCGGATGCGGTTACATATGACTGTCCGCAGTTAGAGGCAATATTAAAGCCGACTTACGGTTGTATCGTGTATCAGGAACAGGTTATGCAGATTGTACGTGACCTTGCAGGCTACTCCTGGGGACGAAGCGATTTAGTGCGCCGTGCCATGTCAAAAAAGAAAGCTTCCGTTATGGAAAAAGAGCGGAAAAATTTTATTTACGGCAATCCGGATGAAAATGTGCCGGGCTGTGTCAACAACGGCATTGATGAAAAGATCGCCGGCAAAATTTACGATGAAATGATTGATTTTGCAAAATACGCCTTTAACAAATCCCATGCGGCGTGCTATGCGGTGGTATCCTTTCAGACAGCTTATTTAAAGACGCATTATCCGGTAGAATTTATGGCGGCGCTGATGACTTCCGTAGTCGATAATACGGCAAAAGTGGCAGGTTACATTTATGCCTGCCGACAGATGAATATCCGGCTGTTACCGCCCGATGTGAATGAGTCCGAGCGTGGATTTTCCGTTGAAAACGGTGCAATCCGATTTGGTCTGTCTGCAATCAAAAGTCTTGGCAGACCGACAATTGCAGCCATTGTTAACGAACGGAAAAATGCACCGTTTACGACCATGCAGGACTTTATCACGAGGATGTTTTCCGAATTAAATAAGCGTACCATTGAAAATCTCATAAAATCGGGGGCATTTGACACCTTTGGCAATAACCGGCGTCAGATGATGTTTGTTTATGCACAATTACTGGATAATGCCGTAAAACAGAGTAAAGATGCCATATCCGGTCAGATGTCACTGTTTGATTTTGTATCTGAGGAAGAAAAGACGGCTTATGAAGTGCAGATGCCGGACGTAGCGGAATATTATAAAGAAGAACTGCTCGCATTTGAAAAGGAGATTCTGGGCGTTTACGTCAGCGGACACCCGTTGGATGAATACGCGGCGATGTGGAAACGGCACATTTCTGCGATGACGACCGATTTTGAACTGGACGAGGAAACCGGCGAATTAAAGGCAAAAGACAATACGCGGGTTACAATCGGCGGCATGATTATGGATAAAACCGTAAAAACGACCAAAAACGGACAGCTCATGGCATTTCTTACGATTGAAGACCTTGTAGGCACGGTGGAAGTACTTGTTTTTCCACAGAGCTTTAACACCTACCGCAGTGTCATTGATACAAGCGATAAAGTATTTGTAACGGGACGTGTCAGTGCCAATGCCGATGAGAATGGAAAACTTATTTGTGAAAAAATTGTCAGCTTTGACAGTGTGCCGCAGAAGCTCTGGATTCGTTTTGCCAATATGGCAGAATATCAGGAAAAGCAGGAGGAACTGACAAAGATACTCGCACCGTCAGACGGACACGATAGTGTCATCATTTACTGTGCCGAGGAAAAGCTAAAAAAACAGCTCCCGCCGTCCATGAATGTCAAAGTAGAAGCCGGGCTGGTTGCACAGCTCCGGGAAGTGTTCGGTACAAAAAATGTCGAAACAACCTAGAAATTATATGGAAAATTGACAGAAATCATAGAATATTCATATTGAAATGCACATTTTTATGAGATACAATAGAAAACAGCAGGAATATAACAGATGATTGAGAAAGGAAGGGGAAGTTCTTATGGCAAAACAGATAAAAACAATTGGTATTTTGACAAGTGGCGGTGATGCACCGGGAATGAATGCGGCAATCAGAGCAGTTGTAAGAACGGCAATTAACAAGGGGCTGAAGGTAAAAGGAATCCAGAAGGGATACAATGGATTAATTAATGAAGAAATTATTGATATGGATAAGCGCAGTGTTGCCGATATCATCCAGCGTGGCGGTACAATTCTTTACACGGCAAGATGTATGGAATTTATGACACCGGAAGGTCAGAAAAAAGGCGCAGAAGTCTGCAAAAAGCACGGGATTGACGGTATTGTCGTTATCGGCGGCGATGGTTCATTCCGAGGTGCACAAAAGCTTGCGGAAGCCGGAGTCAACACCATCGGACTTCCGGGAACAATTGATTTAGATATTGCCTGTACCGATTATACAATTGGTTTTGATACGGCAATCAATACGGCAATGGAAGCCATCGACAAAATCCGTGATACATCGACTTCCCATGAGCGTTGCAGTATTATCGAGGTTATGGGCAGAAATGCAGGTTATATCGCGTTGTGGTGTGGCATTGCAAATGGTGCGGAAGACATTTTACTGCCGGAGCGTTATGACAATGACGAACAGGCATTAATTAACCATATTATAGAAGCAAGAAAGCGCGGAAAGAAGCATCATCTGATTATTAATGCAGAAGGTATCGGACATTCTACCGGCATGGCAAGAAGAATCGAGGCAGCCACAGGCATTGAAACAAGAGCAACCATTTTAGGCTACATGCAGCGAGGCGGTTCACCGACCTGCAAGGACAGAGTCTATGCTTCTGTAATGGGGGCATATGCGGTGGATCTGCTCTGCGAAGGCAAGAGTAACCGTCTGGTAGCGTATAAAGACGGTAAATTTGTCGATTTTGACATCGATGAAGCACTGGCAATGACAAAGGATATTGACGAATACGAGTTTAATATCAGCGCATTGCTTTCAAAATAACAGATAAGGATACAAAAAATTATGATTACAAGTACAAGCAGCAGTCAGGTTAAAACAGTCGTTTCCCTGCAAAAAAAGGCGAAAACCAGAAAAGAAACGAAGCAGTTTGTGGTCGAAGGCATGAAAATGGTGTCGGAAGTACCACAGGACAGACTGGTGAAAGTCTATTTTTCGGAAAGCTTTGCAGCGGCAAATGTATCGTTTTTAAACAAATTTGCAAAAGAACAGACAGAACTTGTCAGCGACATCGTTTTCGCGCAAATGTCAGATACCAAGACACCGCAGGGGGCGCTTGCCATTGTTAAAATGGCACAATATACGGTGCAGGATATGATGAAAGATAAACCGCTGCTTCTGCTTGTTGAAAATTTACAGGACCCTGGAAATCTGGGAACGATTGTGCGAATGGCAGAGGGTGCGGGCGTGACCGGCGTGATTTTAAGTCCGAACACCGTGGATATTTACAATCCAAAGACTATCCGCTCCACAATGGGTTCTGTCTATAGGGTTCCGTTCTTTTATGCAAAAGATTTTACACAGCAGCTTGCGGATTTAAAGCAGGCAGGTGTGCGGCTCTATGCGGCGCATCTGGATGGAAACTGTGAATACACACATCCGGATTATACCGGCGCCAGTGCGTTTCTGATAGGAAACGAAGCGAATGGATTGACAAAAGCTTCGTCTGATGCGGCAGACGTACTTGTAAGGATTCCGATGCAGGGACAGGTCGAGTCTTTTAATGCAGCAGTTGCCTGTACGATTCTTACATTTGAAGCAGTCCGCCAGCGCCGGACAGGGGTCAGGTAGGAAATGGATTTATAACGTGTTGTAATTAAGAATTGTAACTTTTTTTAACAAATTTGTAATAATTTTGAAGGGATATGGATATAGTTATCTGTGTCCCTTTTTTAGTGCGCACTTGCGGTATATACCGCTTATGCGGTTAAAACGACCTCATGGACAGTGCCAAAATCTTGATAAAAGACAGGCGGATTTCTAAAAAGGCGGTTTGTAAAATTAAATTTTTTATAAAAAAATCAATGAAACTGTCGGGGGATAAACGGAAACCCTAGAATTTATGCGGTTTTGTAACGGATTTGACAAATAAGTGTAACTTTGGTATTATACTTTCGTAACAAAATGTAACAATTCTGTAACATTTTGTCAGGTGTCGGAAAGGACACCGGAAAGGAAAAACTTTATGAAACTTAGAAGTAGCATAGCGGCGAAGTACGCTGGAGTAGCAATGGTGATGTGTCTTATGCCAGTAGTGCCAGTAGTAGCCGACGCACAAACTACCTATGAGCAGCAGCAAAGTACAGAACAGAATAATACATCAAACATTCAGGTATCTTACGTAGAAAAGGTATCCGATATTGTTGCAGCAGGTTACGAAACAGTATATGAAACCAATTTTGCAGGCGCGCAAGATTACGCAGCAGAAGCCGTTGCTTTAACCGATTCTTATATTGAAGTCAAAGCAGGTGCTGACGAAGATGCCGAAACAGTCGGAAGATTATATGACTATTCTTTAGTATATGTGGATGAAACAGGTACAGAATGGACAAAGATTACTTCCGGAAATGTTACAGGCTATGTAAAAAATGTGCAGTTATGTTTCGGACAGGAAGCCCAGGCAGTAATGCAGGAGAGTGAAGAACAGGACAAGGAGCTTGTTGCCGGTTATACGCTCGAAGAAGCAGAAGAAAAAGAGGCGAGAGAAGAAGCAGAACGGATTGCAGCAGAAGAAGCTGCAAGAAAAGCAGAGGAGGAAGCAGCCAAGAAAAAGCAGGCGCTTTCAAGTGTCGGTACGACATACGGTTCTTCTGTGGATGCATCCGACGAGGAAGTGTGGCTTCTGGCATGCATCATAGACTGGGAAGCAGGAAGCGAAAGCTATGAAGGAAAGCTTGCAGTTGCAAATGTTGTTTTAAATCGTGTAAAGAGCGGCAAGTGGGGCAGCTCCATTACATCAGTAATTTATGCACCAAAGCAGTTTTCAGGTGTATCAGACGGCAACGGTAATCCGTCCGCAAAATTTGCAGCCAGATTGTCAAGCGGTCCGAACCAGGCATGTATTCAGGCAGCAAAGGAAGCTTTATCCGGCGTGAACAATGTAGGAAATTATACATTTTTCCGTTCACTTTCCATCGCAAATTATTCATCTTATGACAGTTATATGATTATCGGAAGTCATTGCTTCTACTAATCATTTAAATAATAGTAGTTTTTTATGGAACGGTATTTTTGTATACTGTATTCAGAAATAATGAATACAGTTCTACAGAAGTACCGTTTTCTTTATATTGTTGGAATTTTCAGATACAAACCCATGTATTTTCATGGAAAACAGTGCTTGAATATTTACAGCTTTTTGATATAATATGAATAAATATGATATGTACGTGAGGTGATTCATATGATAAATATTAAAGATTTTTGTGATATGGAGCAGTTTGAACAGATTATGTCCAACTGGGCGAAAGCTACGGGACTTGCGACAGTCGCTGTAGGTGCTGATGGCAGATACATTTCCGAGTGTTATAATTTTACGGAATTTTGTATTGATTTGACAAGAAAAAGTCCGGAAGGGTGCAGACGATGCGAAAAGTGCGACAGGGAAGGCAAGGGCGTATATTTCTGTCATGCAGGACTGATTGATTTCGGTATCGAGTTAAAAATCGGGGACGAAGTGGTTGGCTCTGTGATTGGCGGACAGGTATTGTCCGAAGCACCGGACGATGAAAAGTTCCGTGCGGTCGCAAGGGAAATTGGTGTCAATGAAGACCGGTATATTGCAGCATTACATAAGGTCACAATACGCAGTGAAGAAGCAATCCGTGCCAGTGCAGAACTGCTGGGGCAGGTTTTAAACAACTATATTAATGCCCAATATATGGAAAATCACAATAAACAGATTATTGGAAAGCTGGGCACAGGCGCAAAGGATGCCGAAGAGCTGGTCAACAGGATTAAGGAAAAGACGATACAGCTAAATACCATTCACGGAAAGCAGAAGATTCTTGCGTTAAATGCGAGTATTGAAGCGGCAAGAGCCGGGGAGAACGGCAGAGGCTTTGCGGTGGTTGCCGGAGAAGTCGGAAAGTTGTCCGATTTTATCAATGATATTAACAAAGATATCAATAAGCTTGTCGGAGAAATTGATACCGTTGTTCATAAAATGAATGAATAAGAAAATGAGAACCCGGCCGTCAGGCAGGGGATAGGAGGACACATGAACTTAACAGGACGCGATTTTTTAACATTAAAGGATTTTACACCGGAAGAAATTCTGTACTTGATTGACTTATCCGCAAAGTTAAAGGATATGAAAAAGAAAGGCATTGTAGAACAGCCGCTGCGCGGTAAAAATGTAGCACTCATTTTTGAAAAGACAAGTACAAGAACACGCTGTTCCTTTGAAGTAGCAGCACATGATTTAGGCATGGGCGTGACCTACCTTGACCCGCAGGGTTCCCAGATTGGCAAGAAAGAAAGTATTGCAGATACGGCAAGAGTGCTTTGTACCATGTTTGAAGGCATTGAGTACAGAGGATTTGAGCAGACGATTGTGGAAGAACTGGCAAAATATTCATGTGTACCGGTATGGAACGGTTTAACTAACGAATACCACCCGACACAGATGCTTGCGGATATGCTGACAATCCGTGAAAAGCTCGGCAGATTAAAGGGCGTGAAGTTCGTTTATATGGGCGATGCAAGATACAACATGGGTAATTCCCTGATGATTGTCTGTGCAAAGCTCGGACTGCATTTCACAGCCTGCACGGCAAAAGAATATTTCCCGGATAAAGAGCTGGTAGCACAGTGTGAAACATGGGCAAAGAGAAGCGGCGGTTCAATTACATTGACAGAAGACGTAGAAGAAGGAACAAAGGGCGCTGAAGTTTTATATACCGATGTATGGGTATCCATGGGTGAACCGGACGAAGTATGGGCAGAGCGAATCAAGGCACTGTTACCGTACCAGATTAATAAGAAAGTTATGGAAAATGCAGCACCGGATGCAATCTTTATGCACTGCCTGCCGTCTTTCCATGATTTAAAGACCAAGATTGGCAAGCAGATTCATGACAAGTTCGGCTTAGATGAAATGGAAGTAACGGACGAAGTATTTGAATCTGAGCAGTCCGTTGTATTTGATGAAGCGGAAAACAGAATGCACACCATTAAAGCGGTAATGGCAGCAACACTGGGCGCTTATTAATTCCAAAAAAGAAACGGAGCAGAAGATGTATTATACCACGAGTGGAGCATACCGGAAATCTAAAATGCTGATTGACTATGCAACGATTGCGCTGACGGCAGTGATTATGATTTTATTTATTTTAATCCTGTTTCTGCGCAGTAACAGCGGAATCTTATTTCCGATTGTTTTTCTGGCAGGAGCGCTTATCAACGGCTTATCCGGGATAAAAGCATTTATGAATAAAAAAAGGCTGTCGGGAGTATTTCTGATAATTGCCGCAGTGATTCTGCTGATTGTAAGTGCAGCAGTCGGACTGGCAGTATTGTAAGATGTAAGAACCGGCAGAAGCATCAGCCGTAAAAATGGGCTGCCGTACTAAGAGAGAAAAGACAGATTCTTAGTGCGGCAGCCCTGCTATATGAAAGATTCTAATGGAGCAGGGATTCATGAAAACAAAGATATTAAGACAGTTAAGAACAACAAATGAATATGTTTCCGGTCAGATGTTATGTGATGAGCTGGGGGTGTCAAGAACTGCCGTATGGAAAGTAATCAACCAGTTAAAAGAAGAAGGTTATACGATTGAGGCGGTGCAGAATAAGGGCTATAAGATTACGGGATATCCGGACATTTTAACGGCAGAGGAAATTGAGAGCCAGTTAAATCCCGGCGATACGGTAAAAAAAGTGGTCTATGCGCCGGAAATTGATTCCACCAACAATGAAGCCAAAAGAAATGCAGAAAACGGAGCAAAAGACGGCACACTTTATATTACGGAAAGCCAGACCGGCGGCAGGGGCAGGCGGGGCAGACAATGGGTGTCTCCGTCAGGAAGCGGAATCTGGATGACACTGCTGTTACGTCCGCAGATTAATCCTGCCAATGCCTCCATGCTTACAATCGTTGCAGCGATGGCAGTGACTATGGCAATCCGCAGGGCAGTTGCGGAAACAGGCGCAGACGTGGAATGTCATATTAAGTGGCCCAATGACGTCGTTATCAATAAAAAGAAAGTCTGCGGCATTTTAACAGAGATGAGTGCAGAGCTTGACTGTATCCACTATGTAGTGATTGGTATCGGAATCAATGTCAACACAACGGAATTTGCAGACGAAATCAAAGAAACTGCATCGTCCCTTTTTGTAGAAACAGGAAAGAATATCAAACGAAGCCGTATTGTAGCACTGTTTGCCGAAGAATTTACAAAATACTATCAGAAGTTTTTAAATACAGGCGATTTAAGCGGCTTGGTGCAGGATTATAATGAAATGTTAATCAATGCGGGCAGGCAGGTGCGGATTTGTGACGCAAAAGAAGAATTTACCGGTGTTGCGGCGGGGATTGACAGCCATGGGGAACTGCTTGTGACCAAAGAGGACGGCACACAGGCGGTCATATCGGCAGGAGAAGTATCAGTGAGAGGATTATATGGATATGTTTAATGAAAATGTAGTGCTTTGTGCATCCAGTGCGTATGAGAAAAAGTTTTATCTGAACGAAGCCTTTGACAAGCTTCCGGAGGATATTAAAAATGAATTAAAAATTATGTGTGTGCTGTTTACCGAGGAAGTCGGCGGCATTTTAACACTTGAATTTGACGAAAACGGCACGCTGTTATTTAAAACTGAAGCCGATGAAAATGACCTGCTCTATGATGACATTGCCTGCGGTATGCTGATTAAGAAATTACAGTATGAAAAGCGGGATTTGTTAGAGTCGATGGAAATGTTTTACCGGGTGTTTTTCCTTGGAGAATAACGAATAGGAGAGTGTGAATGTTTATAGGAAATGTAGAAATACAAAATCCTGTTGTACTGGCACCGATGGCAGGCGTTACAGACCTGCCATTTCGTCTGTTATGCAAAGAAATGGACTGCGGTCTTTTGTATACGGAAATGGTCAGCGCAAAGGCAATTTTATACGGCAATAAAAATACAGAAGCATTAATGCAGGTAACACCGAACGAACACCCGATTGCATTGCAGCTGTTTGGCTCAGATCCGGAGGTGATGGGTGAGATTGCAAAGCGTGTAGAGGAACGGCCGTTTGACATTATTGATGTAAATATGGGATGCCCGGTTCCCAAGGTTGTCAATAACGGTGAAGGCTCGGCACTGATGAAAAATCCGGTGCTGGTCGGAAAAATCGTAGAAGCCATGGCAAAAGCCGTTCAAAAACCGGTAACGGTTAAAATTCGTGCGGGCTTTAACGATGAAAGCATTAATGCGCCGGAAATTGCCCATGTGATTGAGGAGTCCGGCGGGGCGGCAGTTGCCGTACACGGGCGTACAAGAGAACAGTATTATTCGGGAAAGGCAGACTGGGACGTTATCCGCAGGGTTAAAGAAACGGTTAAAATTCCGGTGATCGGAAACGGTGACATTTTAACGGGACAGGACGCTATCCGGATGTTTGAAGAAACCGGCTGTGATGCCGTGATGATTGGACGCGGTGCGAGAGGCAACCCATGGATATTTTCACAGGTGAGCCGCTATTTAAAAGATAAGACGGTGCTTGCACCGCCGGCAACAAAAGAAATCTGTGATATGATACTGCGCCATGCCAAAATGCTCATTGAAGCAAAGGGCGAATACACCGGAATCCGTGAAATGCGCAAGCATTTTGCATGGTACACGGCAGGTATGAAACATTCTGCGGCACTGCGCGGCAGGGTCAATCAGGTGGAGCATTTTGAAGAACTGGAACAACTGGTGGATATGGTACACGGGGCTGATGAAACAAAGTGAAGTTTGATACAGCTGATTGACAGATGAATATGATTAGGCTATAATATTATGACTAGTTTTAAAATGTTATAAATGTAGAAAGGGATAGATGAAAATGGCAGAGAAACAGTTTCTTACAAAGAAAGGTTACGAAGAACGTGTTGCATTACTGGAGAACTTAAAGGTTGTCAGAAGAAAGGAAGTTGCCCAGAAGTTAAAGGAAGCAAGAGAGCAGGGCGATTTATCTGAAAATGCAGAATACGATGCAGCCAAGGACGAACAGAGAGATATTGAAACACAGATTACAGAGCTTGAAGCAATTTTAAGCAATGCAGAAATCATTCAGGACAATGATAAGAGTACAGACCGTGTTAAAATGGAAAGTGTTGTAAAGCTGCATGACATCGAATATGATGAAGATATTGAGTATGTTATCGTCGGTTCTTCCGAAGCAGACAGCTTAAACAATAAGATTTCCAACGAATCACCGCTCGGTGCCGCTCTCATCGGCAAGAAGGTTGGAGAAATCGTAAAGGTAGAAGCACCGGCAGGCGAAATCGAGTATAAGATTGTAGAAATTATAAATGAATAGTCGATAAGGAGAAAGAACAGTGGCGGAGAAGAATAATACACAGATGCCTGATGTCAATGAACAGATTAAGAACCGTATGGATAAGTTAAAGACTTTGCAGGAAGAAGGCAGAGACCCATTTGAGATTACAAAGTACGATGTGACAAACCATACACAGGATATTAAAGAACATTTTGAAGATTTTGAAGGCAAGGAAGTATCCATTGCAGGACGATTAATGGCAAAGCGTGTCATGGGTAAAGCCTCTTTCTGCAATGTGGCAGATTTAAAGGGCAACATTCAGTTATATGTAGCAAGAGATTCTGTCGGAGAAGAACCGTATGTACGTTTTAAGAAATTTGACATCGGCGATATTGTCGGCGTAAAGGGTGAAGTTTTCAGAACACAGAAGGGTGAAATGTCTGTTCATGTATCTGAAATCACACTTTTAACAAAGAGCTTACAGGTGCTTCCGGAAAAGTTCCATGGCTTAACAGATACAGAAGTGCGTTACAGACAAAGATACGTGGATTTAATTGTAAATCCGGAAGTCAGAACAACATTTATGAAGCGTTCACAGATTATCAAGGAAATCCGTAACTTCCTTGATGGCAGAAACTTCATGGAAGTAGAAACACCAATGCTCGTTTCCAATGCAGGCGGCGCGGCTGCCAGACCATTTGAAACACATTACAATGCACTGGACGAAGATGTAAAGCTTCGTATTTCACTGGAATTATACTTAAAGCGACTGATTGTCGGCGGCATGGAACGTGTTTACGAAATCGGCAGAGTATTCCGTAATGAAGGTGTGGACACCAGACACAATCCTGAATTTACATTAATGGAACTGTATCAGGCATATACCGATTACAACGGCATGATGGAACTTGCAGAAACCATGTACCGTACAGTATGTGAAAAGGTAAACGGTTCACCGGTTGTAAAATACGGCGATATCGAAATCGATTTTTCAAAGCCGTTTGAAAAGATTACAATGGTAGATGCTGTTAAGAAATATGCAAATGTGGATTTCTCAAAGATTGAAACACTTGAAGAAGCAAGAGCTGTTGCAAAGGAACACAATATTGAATTTGAGGAAAGACATAAGAAGGGTGACATCTTAAATTTATTCTTTGAAGAATATGTAGAAGAACATCTGATTCAGCCGACATTTGTTATGGATCACCCGGTAGATATTTCTCCGCTGACAAAGAAGAAGCCGGATGCACCGGAATATACAGAACGTTTCGAGCTGTTTATGAACGGCTGGGAAATGGCAAATGCTTATTCTGAATTAAATGATCCGATTGACCAGAGAGAACGTTTTGCGGCACAGGATGCGCTGGCAGCAGCCGGTGATGATGAAGCCAACCATACAGATGAAGACTTCTTAAATGCGCTGGCATACGGTATGCCGCCAACGGGTGGTATCGGATTCGGTATCGACAGAATGGTTATGCTGCTGACAGATTCTGCAGCAATCAGAGATGTTTTATTGTTCCCGACAATGAAGTCTATTGATAAGTAGGAATGCAGGAAAATCAAGGGTTTCAGAGCTTGGATGTACTAAAATATATAGTTGGTCAAGGGGTTTTGACCAAGATTTGACCAATTTTTGGCATAGTCAAAAAAAGATTAGTACAGGTTAGTACAGATTGCTTAGTCTGAAAAATTAAAGATTGTATTACTTAGAGGACATTTTCTAAAGAAATTTAGAAGATGTCCTCTTTTTGCGTTATAGGAACAATTGAAATACCGAAAGGAGAATAGCATGGAACACACAAAGGCATATCAGGAATTTAAGAAGAATGGTAATACAAAGTTTGTAAGATATAGCGAAGGAGCAGAAATGTATCATATGAGCGTATCAAAGTTTATGCAAATGGCTAAGGATGCCTAAGCAATCTATAAGTTAGGACAGTTAGTACTTGTGAATTTAAAAATATTTGATGAGTACATTGAGACATTCCATATAGTTGATGATGAATTTTATAAGTAGGTGAAAAGGATGGTAACACAATTACAGCCGGATATTAGGGCTTATCTTCATGGTGGGGAGGTAATAAAAAGATACATAAGGGTCGAAGAGGTGGCTCATGAATATGGATTTAGTGTTGAGGAAACTGAATATATAGCTAAGGCTGCAAGTTCTTTATACAAGCTTACCCGTATTCATTTGGTAAAAAAGGAAAGGTTTGATGAGTTTATGAAACACATATATAAAGTGCCGGGAACAAATAAGCAGATAATCAAAAAGTTTGCGAGAATTGGAGAAGCTTCAATTATATACAGTATAGGAAGGCATAGGTTTATCGAGTTGGCTAGAGCAGCAGGTGCTACATATAAAATAAATGAGGGGACAGGAGGGACTGTACTAGTTAATTTGGAAATATTTGATAATTACATGGAGCAATTCAGACAACCTGTAAGACCTTTGAAAGAGCCGTTATACGGACAGGAAGAAGGTGAATTGAATGAGTAACTCATATAAGTTCTATTCAGATACAAAAGACATTATGAAAAAATATGTAAATGCTACTGAGGGAGCCATTATTTATGGTATAAGTAAATCAAGGATTATGGTTTTGGCTTCAGAAGCAGGGGCAGTATATAAGGTTGGAAATTCAGCATTGATTAATACAGATATTTTTGAAATGTATTTGGAGAAATTTAAGGAACCAACAAGACCATTGCCCAAACATATTTGGAATAAATTGTCAAGCGAAGATAAAAAAGACCACAATAGTACCTGTTTTGACAAAAAAGACCCGTGATTGTCACTTTCGGCATTATAGAAACTAATGTAATATATGGACATTCCAAGAAAAACTTGGGATGAACAATTTAATAATCAGTTACAGATTTGCAAAGTAGTTTGCACTGCAGAGTATCTGTAGGTAGTAAATTTACGGGGCATGTACCTGGAAGATGAAAGTCACAGCTATCATATTAGTAGCCTGATGGATCGAAAGATGAAGGGTGAGAAGTTGGATGGAAATCTGGAAAAAGGATTCGGCATGTTGCGTAAGGATAATCAACCACAGAGGGCGAGAAGTTTGTCCTTATCCTCAAAAGGCTAAAAGAGGAGATAGTGCTTCTGATAATTCAGAAGG